>Ga0123354_10000449_pt1 | contig 40514 bp, 38 predicted proteins | sample TergutLab28metaG_2_FD_97872 | JGI IMG/M metagenome (GOLD analysis project Ga0123354, IMG submission 97872) | Labiotermes labralis P4 segment gut microbial communities from Petit-Saut dam, French Guiana - Lab288 P4 | ecosystem: Host-associated > Arthropoda: Insects > Digestive system > Gut ... | reverse complement strand
TACGCAAGCGTTAAGCATTGATTACGCCGTTCCTCCGAAAATAAAGCAGGAACGCAGCCGGCGTTTGCTGGAACTCTCCGACCGGAAACTCAGGGAATTTTATCGCTCGCAAACCGGAACGACGCATAAAGTGTTGTTCGAGCACACGCCGCGAGGACAAAGTATGCACGGATTTACCGGGAATTACCTCAAAGTGGAAGCCGGTTACGATAACGCTTGGATTAATAAATTGAAAACGGTAACTTTGAGCCGGTTTGATGAAGAAAAAATACTGATGACGCTATGAACCGTTTATTGTACCCGATAGTCTATGCGCTCGCTTTTTTAATGGCGCTACTTCCGTTCCGGATTTTATTTTTGATTTCCGATTGCTTTTATTTTATTGTCTATTACCTGGTTCGCTACCGTGGTAAATTAGTGCTGAAAAACCTGAATAATGCTTTCCCGAGAAAATCGCCGGCGGAAATCAAGCAAATTGAGAAAGATTTTTACCGCCATTTCTGCGACTATTTTGTTGAGACCATTAAACTGTTACACGTTTCCGATTCACAAATGCGAAAACGCTTTGTTTTTAAAAATCTGGAACCGGCGCAGAATTTTTTGGATAATAAACGCCCGATTGTTCTAATGCTTGGACATTACGGCAATTGGGAATGGGTTCCTTCCATTATGCTCCACCTGAAAAGCGATTCAACCATGATTTCAGGGCAGGTCTATCGTCCGTTGAAGAATAAAGTTTCCGACCGTTTTTTTCTGAATCTGCGGAAACGCTTTCATTCGATAGGATTTACGAAACATAACATTTACCGCGATATTATCAACCTGCGGAAAGCGAATAAAAACTGGATCATCGGATTCATGTCCGATCAAAAACCTTCCGGCGACCCGTCTTCACATGCTGTCATCCAATTCCTGAATCAAAAAACCGATGTTATAACGGGAACGGAAAAAATTGCGCAACATACCCAAGCCGCCGTTTGTTATTTAGATGTTACTTTTTTAAAAAGAGGATATTATGAAGGATGCATCCGTGTGATTTCCGATAATGCGGCAAAAACGGCCGAATTTGAAATCACGAAAAAATACATGTGCTGCATGGAAGAAACGATTTTGAGAAATCCTTCCGCTTATTTGTGGACGCACAACCGCTGGCGATTAAAAACCAAATGAACCAACTGTTCATAAAATTAAGGACAAAAATAGACTGATTTATCTAATAATGTCATTTTTATAAAGTAAATTTATTCTGCTATCGTTATTTGAATTATATCAAAAAAAGTAGTCGCTGGATTTGAAAAATATTATCTGCAAGAGACTTTAAATCGGAGCCTCCATGCTGTATATTTGTAGTGGAAGATATTGATAAAAAAGATTGTAAATTTAAATATACATAAGATATGGAAGAAAAAAAAATCAAACAAAGTGTCGTATGTATTGCCTTAATTTTGGGGCTGATTGGTTACTATTCGACGCATCGATCGGTCAGACAATCGAAAATCATGGAGATGGAAATGAATGATTCCTCTCACGATATCGGCGACAACGTGAAGCAAAACGATGTGTTATTTCACACAATCTTCGGGCTTGAAGATCCCGAAGATAGACTCCAAAATTCCGATACTACCTCCAGGCACGGTTTTATCCGGTTTATTCCCGATAAATAAAATCTGAAAAATTGTATAGGTTGGCGCCCACTATTTCTGTAAGAAAGCACTTTGTTTTAAATCCGCTTTTTACTACCGATAAATGTGTATTATTTACAAATTTATCGTACCTTTGTCAAGCATCCGGTACATCATGAAAGGAAGACCATGCCGGTGAAACCCTTGCAGCAAGCGCTCTTCTTCCTACGGAAATTTATGTAACGCGGAAAATTAAGAGTTAAGAAGTGGTAAAAAATGGAAAGGAATGCCCAAATAAAAAAGAAAAAGAGAGTGAAAATTTCCACTCTCTTTCTTCGACGCTCATTTCTTAACCACCCTGTTGACGGCTTTCGAATTCATTTTAGCAACCGGCTTGGATTTAACAGCTGCATTTTGTATAATCCCTTTATTCGCAGGCATTCTGGAAGGCATGGGAGTAGGACCTAAAATTGGAATTGAATCATTTTTTTTTGCCATAATTCAAGATTTATTTAATTCAACAACAAAGATATGAACTTTTATTTTCTAAACAAAAAATATTTTTGTATAAAAAATCACTGTTGTTTTTTAACTGCAATATTCTTTTTTTCTATAACTATTTATGCGCAAGACAGCAGGGAAAATATCGATTCGTTGGAGGCGCTTCTGAAAAAGCCTTCCGTAACCGACAATGAGTTATACCTTGCCTATAAAGGTTTATCTAATGCGTATTTACATACGGATAACAAAAAATCGTTGGAATATGCCAGGATGGGCATTCATCTTGCTCAAAAAAAGAATAATACCTACCAAATAGCCGGATTTTACTGTAATTTGGGAGACATCTACTATTTTTCAAATCATTTGGATTCCACCCTTTATTATTACGAGCAATCGCTGGAAATGTTGAAGGATGCGGAAAAAGAAGAAGCGGCAAACAGAAACGACATCGAAAGCCTGCATTTAAACCTGTTAAAAAGCATAGGAGTAACAAATGTAATTTACGGGAAATATGATTTAGCCTTGGATCATTTTCTAAAAGCATTGGATATCGCCGAGAAAGACAACGAATCGAACGAAACGATGGAATTATATCTTAACTTGGCAAGCACTTACACAAGAATGTCGAACTTCCGGCAAGGGGAAGCGTATTATTTGAAAGCAGAAAAACTTTCTCGCGAAATAAACGATTCAATCAGTCTTGCAGACGCCTATCAGGGATTATGCAGTATCTATATCAGCAAAAATGATTATACCCAAGCGTTGAAATACGGTGAAGAATCGTGGCAGATTCTGTCGGCATTACCTAATATTCCTGCTTATCAATTGATGTTTGCCACCCGGGAATTGACTGATGTTTGGCTTAAGATTCCCAATTACGATAAAGCGTTGGAATATGCTCAAAAAACCGTCGAATACGCTCGAGAGACAGCCGTTTCTTCCAATTTGGCTTCCGCCTTGTATATGCTTTCTTCCTGCTATTTAAAACAAGCAAAATATAAGGAATCGGAAAAAATTGCTTTTGAAGCATTAGCAACCGACACTACGGATATTTACACCAATTATATTTTGTATGATAATATTTCACAAGCTAATATTTGGCTGGGAAATGCACCGAAAGGCATCGCTTATTTCGGAAAAACATTAGATGCCATCCGCGCTTTTTCAAACAAAAACTTCCAATCGTCGCTTTCGGAAATGGAAGTCAAACATGAAACCGAAAAGAAAGAACTTCAAATTACCGCTTTGCAAAAAGAGAAACAATTGATGACGAAATTAGTCATAGCCGGAGGCGCTGTTTTGTTGCTGGCGTTGGCAGCCTTTTTCCTGCTTTGGCGATGGACGGTACAGAAAAGACGAGTTTCCGAAAAACAAAAACAGTTAGCTGAACAGCAGTTGAAACAATTAGAACAGGAAAAACAATTGGTCGCCACGCAAGCCGTACTCGATGGCGAAACACAAGAACGCGCCCGCCTCGCCCGCGACTTGCACGACGGATTGGGCAGCATATTGACCGGTGCAAAATTAAGCTTGTGGGAAATGAAAAAGTGCGTACTATTGGAACCAGCCGATGTAGAGCGCTTCGACAAGACGATGGGATTGCTCGACAAATCCGTACAGGAAATGCGTCGGGTAGCTCACCATCTGATGCCCGATTCACTTTCGCGATTCGGATTGAAATCGGCAGTGGGCGATTTTTGTAATAACCTGCCCGCTGTCCATTTTACTTACTACGGTGATGAAACACGACTGGATCCGAATCTCGAAGTAATGATTTATCGCAGTATACACGAATTGATAACTAATGCTTTGAAACATTCGGGAGCAGACAAAATCATGGTACAAATCATTCAAGAGCCGAGCCGCATCGCTTTCACCGTCCAGGACGACGGCTGCGGTTTCGATCCATCGGTAGCAATTGGAGGAATGGGCTTGCAAAACATCCGTACGCGCGTAGCATCCTATAGTGGCATCATCGACATTGATTCAAAGATAGGCGAAGGAACGGAAGTTAATGTGGAATTAAAAATTATGAATTATGATAAGTGTATCAATTGTTGATGACCACCAAATAGTTATTGACGGATTGGAAAAAATCATTACCGAGTCGGGTATCGCCCGATTAGTAGATAAATCGTACACGGTAGCCGGATGTTGGAAAATGCTGAAACAGATACAACCGGAAGTATTAATGCTTGATGTTGGTCTACCCGACGGAAGCGGCATAGATTTGTGTCCGCAAATCAAAGTAAAATATCCTGCAATTAACATACTGATATTGACCAGCTATTCAGAATATGCGGTTATTTCACATGTCCTTAACAATGGCGCATCGGGTTATGTTTTAAAAAATTCCATGCCGGAAGAAATTATCGAAGGAATTCACACGGTAGCATCCGGCAAGCAATTTTTGTGCGAAGAAGTGGATATTTTATTGAAAAAAGGAGAAAAGCACAAAATAGAACTTACCCGCCGCGAGTTCGAATTGTTGCGATTAATAATTGATGGCTACACGAGTACGGAAATTGCAGACAAAATGTATCTCGGTTATGAAACCATCCGTAGTTACCGGAAAAACCTGCATCTGAAATTAGGCGCACACAATACCGCCGAATTGGCTAAAATAGCATTGAACATGAAATTAGTGTAATTCCACGGCAATCCGATTCTGGCAAATCTACTTTCAAAATTCAATCTCCAAGCGAGTAAGCGAATCACTTTCCGTCCAATTCGGGCCGTTTTGAAGCAAACGGACAGCCTCCCGATCAGCGTCGGGACACAATGACCGGAAAATGGAGATGTCAACGGGACGTCCTTGTTCGTTCACACGAAACATAAGAGTTACTTTGCCGTGCCGGTTTTCACAATTAGCCGTCACTAATTGTTTACGATTTTGAATTACATAGTCGGTAAACGCTTTATCACCTTTCACCGGTTGGGATTTTACAAAGTGATTCGTTTCCGGGGTTTCTTTTTCCGAATTAATATTGACCGCCGACGCTCCATCGTTCGAAATGGTGGAATGAGTAGATTCTTCCAATGGAAGAACTTCTTTCTGAGCTATCTGCTGCGTTTCTTCAGCTTTCTTTTTTTCTTTCTGTTGAATTTGTTGAACTGCCGGTTGGCTTTTTTCCACAGATAAATCCGTTGAATTGCCGGTTGCGTTAACTTTTTTATTATTTTCAATCACAATTTTTTCGGAAAATATATCGCTATCGGGTAGTTGCGTGACGACAGGCACGTCAGCCACCTGCTCTTTCGTATAATTAGAGATCACATTATCTTCATGCGTTTCAAGAAAGGTCTTATTTCCTAAAATAGTAACTTTACTACTCGAAAAGAAAAAGATACTTACGCCGATAATAAACAAAATGCCGGCGACAATCCCCCACCTTCTCAGAAAAAGAAACTTGTTCTTCTTCCGTTTCGACAGTCGCTTTTCAAGTCTTTTTAAATGATAAACAGGTCGGTCGTTTACCTGATCATATCCATCAATTGCATCTTTTAAAAATGGATCACGCATCGCTTCCTTTTCTAACTGATGCGCTTCTTCGCCGTAGCGTTTCCCTTGTATGTAACTCTGTAAACTCATTTGCTGTCTTTTTTTCTAAAAAATTTATTAAATCCTGTTTTGCACTTTGAATATAACCTTTCACATGCTTTAATGTAAAACCTCCTTTATCGGCAATTTCTCTGAAAGATAGCTTCTCTTTGAAAAAATAATTGATACTCATTCGCTGTTGTGGAGATAACTCTTTCAAACAGTTTGTCAATAAAGCTATTTGGTTGACATCATCACTTTCAAATAAAGCGATAATTCTGTCGAATTCCATATTCCGATCATCTGAATCTAAAGTAATGGAATAATTTTCTTTTCCCTGAATTTGCAAACAATAACTCTTTGTATAATAATAAATCCACTGGCGAAATGGAGTTGCTTCAAAATCTGTTGATTTAAGAAGTATATTATTAAAAATTTGTTTAACGGCATTCTCAGCATCGTCGGCATCTTTTAAATAGTTGAGACATACCCCATAGATCAACATAAGGTAGCGAATAAATAATTCTCTCACACAGCCGGGTTTACCGGATTCTTTAAACACCCGTAAAACATCTTCATCCGACAATCTCGATAAATTAGTATTCATCAAATAAAATAACTTTATTGTAAAAAAAGTATAAAATCACACGTAAATCATTCGACAAATATATAGATAAATTTTTTAAAAAAATATCATTTTTACGCTTCTTTTCATTATTTTAAAAAGTTTTCTTCAAATACGACGGAACAACGCTATTATTTCAATAAACTACCGATTATCCGTTCGCATGCTTTACCGTCTCCATAAGGATTGTGCGCTTGCGCCATCCGGTCGTAAACCGAACGATCATTTAGTAATATGTTTATATTTTCAATAATCGTTTCAGTATTCGTACCTACTAATTTCACAGTGCCGGCTGCTATTGCTTCGGGCCGTTCAGTCGTATTGCGCATCACCAGCACCGGTTTTCCTAACGAAGGCGCTTCTTCCTGCACCCCACCGCTATCAGTCAATACCAAATAGGAATGTTGCATCAAATAAACAAATGGCAAATAGTCCATCGGAGCAATCAAATAGATATTGGGGATGTCTGCCAAAAATTTATATACCGGTTCCTGCACATTCGGGTTCAGATGCATAGGATAAACGATGTCGATATCCGGATGAGTGAGAGCAATTTCTTTCAGCGCTTTACAGATATTAAAAAAACCTTCGCCGAAGTTTTCTCTGCGGTGACCTGTTACTAAAATAAATTGAGAATTGTAAAAACGATAGCCGGCATCTTCTATTTGCTGTTGAATGCGCTGTTGTACATCCGGATTGTTATTGATTTTATCTACGACCCACAACAGGGCGTCAATCACTGTATTTCCCGTTACAAAAATCTTACTTGCATCAATCTTCTCCTGCAGCAGGTTGTTTCGGGATGTTTCCGTGGGCGCAAAACAATAGGTGCACAAGCGGTCTGTCATTTGCCGGTTCATTTCTTCAGGCCAGGGGGAATACCGGTTGTAACTACGCAATCCCGCCTCCACGTGAGCAATTTGGATTTGTTGATAGAAAGCGGCAATTGCCGTAGCTATCGAAGAAGTCGTATCACCATGGACAAAAACAATTTCCGGTTGAAACTCTTTTAATACTTCCCGCATTCCCAACAATACTTTCGAAGTAATATCGTATAAATCTTGATTCGGCGCCATAATATTCAAATCGTAATCGGGATGAATATCAAATACTTCCAGCACTTGATCAAGCATTTGCCGGTGTTGTCCGGTTACGCAAACTTTCGTTTCGAATTTTTCGGGATATTTTCGGAATTCCCATATCAAAGGCGCCATCTTGACGGCTTCAGGGCGAGTTCCAAAGACAAGCAATAGTTTTTTCTTTATCATTTTCATATTTTGCAAAAGTACAAAAAAATGGTCAAGTAGCAAATTCGCACCGCTATATTTCATTTTAATAGCGTAGATATAAATCTTATAAAGGAATTTTATTTGGCAAAATAGAAAAATTATTATACTTTTGCTTCAAATTATTAGCAATTAGGTTGGGCGTTTTTTTATTTACAGATAGCTTAACAAGGTCATGAAACTGTGTATTATTTGTTTTCCCAATTGAAAATAAAAATGAAAAAGATATTAGTAACCGGAGGCGCCGGATTCATTGGTTCGAATCTTTGTGAGAATCTGCTGGAAACATCCAACGAAGTCGTTTGCTTAGATAATTTCTCTACCGGAAAATTTGAAAATATCCGGCATCTGTTTGATTACAAAAATTTTCACCTGATAGTCGGCGATATCTGCAATATTGCCGATTGTCGTCAGGCAACGGAAGGTGTGGAGTATGTATTGCACGAGGCAGCATTAGGTTCCGTTCCACGGTCGATCAAAGATCCGTGCGCTACCAATGAAATCAATATTTCAGGTTTTTTGAATATGTTGGTTGCTGCAAGAGATGCCGGGGTGAGGCGGTTTATTTATGCTGCAAGCTCATCTACTTACGGAGATTCCGAATCCTTACCGAAAATAGAAGAAATAATCGGCAAGCCGCTTTCGCCGTATGCTGTTACCAAATATGTTAATGAATTATATGCTGAGGTTTTCTCCAAAATTTACGGAATAGAATGTATCGGCTTTCGCTATTTCAATGTGTTTGGCAAGCGGCAAGATCCGACCGGAGCGTACGCAGCGGTTATTCCACTGTTCATCAAGCAATTTTTCAGACATGATTCGCCGGTTATTAACGGAGATGGCGCGTACTCGCGTGATTTCACCTATATACAAAACGTGATTCAAATAAACCGGCTGGCGATGGATACGCAAAATCCGGAAGCAGTAAACACAGTCTATAACGCAGCTTTTGGAGAACGGACAACCTTAAACCGGTTGGCCGTAATCCTAAAAGAATGCCTGAGTGAATACGATCCGGAAATAGCAAAGGTCGAAGTTCTGCACGGGCCTAATCGACCTGGCGACATTCCGCATTCGTTAGCAAGTATAGAAAAAGCGAAGCGGTTGTTGAACTACAATCCGCAATACAGTTTGAAAGAGGGTTTGAACGAGTCGATTGAGTGGTATATAAAGAATTATGAATGATGATTAAAATAGCAATTATCGGATTGGGTTATGTAGGGTTGCCTTTAGCTCGCCTGTTTGCCGTGAAGTATCCTGTAACGGGCTTCGATATCAACCGGAAACGGGTGGAAGAGTTGAAAACAGGCATCGATCGGACGCTGGAAATCGAAGAGAAACAGCTTCAGGAGGTTCTAAAAGGTAGTCCCGACAATCGGATCGGTTTGTTCTGCTCCTGCACGATAGAAGATATCCGCGATTGCAATTACTATATCGTTACCGTCCCCACACCGGTGGACAAAAACAATCGTCCCGATTTAACGTTTTTGTACAGAGCAAGCGAAACAGTAGGAAAAGTGATCCAAAAAGGCAATATCGTGATTTACGAATCAACGGTTTACCCCGGCGCAACGGAAGACGATTGCATCCCCATCGTTGAAAGAACATCTGGATTGAAATTCAATGTCGATTTTTTTGCCGGCTATTCGCCTGAAAGGATTAACCCCGGCGATAAAGAACATACGGTTGAAAAGATAAAGAAAATAACTTCCGGCTCTACACCGGAGGTTGGAGAAAAAGTAAACGAACTTTATTCGTCGGTGATCACTGCAGGAACTCATTTGGTACCTTCCATCAAAGTGGCCGAAGCGGCTAAAGTGATTGAAAATTCGCAACGCGACATCAATATCGCTTTTGTGAATGAACTGAGAAAAATTTTCGACCGGATGGAAATTGACACGAACGCAGTCCTGGAAGCAGCTGGAACAAAATGGAATTTTCTTCAGTTCAAACCGGGGTTGGTAGGTGGACATTGTATCGGCGTTGATCCCTACTATCTGGCGCAGAAAGCCCAGGAATACGGCTATCATCCCGAAATTATCCTTGCCGGACGTCGCATGAACGACAGCATGGGTGAATACGTTGCTTCGCAGTTAATCAAACAAATGATTAAAAAAGGACTTTGCGTGAAAAGTTCCAACATTCTCGTTTTGGGAATCACGTTCAAAGAAAACTGTCCTGACATACGCAACAGCAAAGTTGTCGATGTGATCCGTTCGTTGAAAGACTATGGAACAACCATCATGGTTTATGATCCATGGGCAAACCCTGAAGAAGTGAAAAACGAATATGGCTTGGTTATTTTGACGAAGATGCCGGAAGAAAAGTTCGATGCAATAATCTTAGCGGTAATGCACAAAGAGTTCGAAAAAATTGATTTCGATAGTTTGTTGAAAAAGGAGGGTGTGAAATACAGCGTTAAATAAAAATTAATAAAGCCATAAAAAACTTTTCGCTTTTTATTTATTTTTAATGAGTTATAACTAATTGCGAAACGTTAGTAAATTATTAAGTAGTATGGATGTCTCAATTATTATAGTCAATTACAATACAAAGGATTTACTGAAACAATGTATAGAATCGGTATTTGCAAAAACCGTGAATATAGCGTTTGAAATAATAGTAGTTGATAACGCTTCCACAGACGGTTCACAGCAATTTTTTAAGGACGCTTATCCGAATATTATTTTTATAGAAAGCCCTGATAATTTGGGATTCGGCCGTGCAAACAATCTTGGATTTGAGTATGCCAAAGGACGCAATCTGTTTTTATTAAACTCCGATACGATTTTATTAAACAACGCAGTGAAAATTTTGTCTGAGTTTTTGGACAATAATCCAAAAGTAGGTGTTTGCGGTGGAAATTTATACAATGAAAAAGGATTTCCGACGCTTTCTTTTCGCCGGGATTTTTCTTCAATATCTTCGGAATTAAACTTTTTTTTCAGAGGAAAACCATTTCAAATCCGGTATAGAGAAAATATAGAATTTAACCATACAAACAAACCTTTGAAAGTAGGCTATATTACCGGCGCCGACATGATGTTACGTTCGTCTGTTTTTGAAGGTGTTGGTAAGTTTGATCCTGATTTTTTTATGTACAGTGAAGATGTAGAACTGACATGTCGCATCAAAAAATCAGGATTTTCCGTATACAGTGTTCCGGATGCGCATATCATCCATTTAACAGGCCGTTCATCTCAAGATGATTATAAAAAATTAGAAGTCATGATAAATAGTACTAATTTGTTTTTAAAAAAAACGCATGGCTGGCTTAAGGGAAAAATTGTTCGCATGCTCATTTTTTTAAATATTTATTCAAGTATTCTTATATATAAATACTATAAAAAAAACGACAAGAAATTAAATTACTGGAAATCTACACTTCAAATTTCAAAAGTCATACTTAATAAATAAAAGGATCAGTTAGAGGCTAAAATAAAGCCTATTCAAATTGCTTTTTACCGGAGGCTTACTTCTGAGTTCTCATAAATACATAACTACAAGGCAATTCCCCCGATAATACGGATATTAAAGAATCGTTTCTTATATAATAAGCCCTCGGAAAAGTTTTAGTTAAGCGAAATACTATGTTGGAAGAAAAGTCTGTTATCTGAAATTCGGGTTTAAAAAACTCCCGGAATTGTTTTTCAGCGGCAGGATTTTCCATCGCGATGCCAATGACTTTATCCACAGCGCCGGAAGCTTCGTATTGCTTCAGATTTTCAATGGAATTTAAGCAGTGGGGACAAGTATATGAAAATACAAATACCAAATAAGTCGAGTCTTTGGACGTGGTAATAAACTCTTTCAGAGGCGTATTTTCCAGTGTGTCAGCTTTATACTTTTGTGCCGCAGTATTTCTCCCCGCAGTGCGATAAGTATAACCCGACATGAATGAAACCAAACAGATAACCATTAATGCAACTACTATAGTCCATTGGTCGAGGGCTGTTTTGTTTTCTCCCTTCCTCCAAATAACAATCAACAAATAAAGCAATATGCCATTACGAATAAAGGTTACAATCGGCGAAGTATTTAATAATGTTATTTTACCAAAACATCCACAATCTTCAACTCCTTTAAAAACAAGACCATAAGTATAAATAAGCGTAAATAGCAATAATAACAAGATGCCTATTAAAGCCGTTTGTTTCAATCTGATTTGAAAAACCAGCGCTAATCCGAGAAGAGCTTCCATCACCACAATCAACGGAGTTAGAAAATGTAGATATGAAAAACCATAATTTTGAGTAATGATTGTTGAAAAAGCAGAAATATCCCATGATTTTGCAACACTTGAAAGCAAAAACAATAATCCTGAAAGCAGGCTGAAAATTTTTATTTTTTTATCCATCGTCTTATATATTTAGATACGAAACTGTAACATCCGAATCATCCGTGCCATCTGTGTTCTTTTGAAGCAATCTCGCTTGCAACAGGATACTCTTGATGAGCTCCACAAATGACAGATTGTATTTCAAGCTATTAGAGTTATAAAACCTTCAAAAATCCCTAAAAATGCAGCGAACACCAATTGCAAATATAGTGTTTTTTTTCAAAATTAGTATTAATCACTCTATCAGCCTTATTTCAACTGCAAATAGCATGAAAGCGGGTAATGGTCGGAGTTCTTCAAATCTCCTACCGTACAGTTATAGGATTTAATATTATCGCTGTGCAAAATATAATCGATACGAAACAAAAAGCGATACTTATTATAGGTAATTCCCAATCCGCAACCGCTTTCAACAAAAGCATCGTGAAGCTTTCCTTTGATTTTATAGCGGGCATAAGAAATGGGAGTATCATTAAAATCGCCGCATACAATAAGGTAAGGATTTTTGTTTTCATTGATAATATTAGATATCGTTTGCGCTTGAATCGCCCTGGCTTTGAAAGCCGGCGTCAATCGCTTGGTCATCATTTGTGTGAAAGCGTCTAACGATTGGGTATCTACGTCTTTCGTCAATTGGTAATAATTGCTTCGCTCTTCGTCAGATAACTTATTGGATTCCAAATGATTATTGATTAAAGTGACTCGTTTCCCCCGAATATCCAATTCGGCTACAAACGATCCGTTGTAAACACTTTTATAGGGGACTTTTTGAATTGATAAAATAGGAAACCGGGAAAAAATAGCTAAGCCGTAATCCTCATTTGGATAAGGAAATTGTAGCGGATAAATAGAAAAATAGGGATATTTTTTTAAAGCTTCTCTTACATCCTCGTCCATCAATAAATTTTTATTGCCTCTTGAAGCCCCAAATTCCTGGATGCAGATAATATCGGCGTCGTTCTCCTGAATGTATTGAAGTATTTTATTCGGAGGAACTCCGGGTGCGTCTTTCTTTAAATTGTTAAAACGCATAACATTATATGTCAATATTTTAATGGCATCTTCAGGAATTTTTCCGGTAAGCGTGTGCAATGGACAATAAGTATAAATAGCTCCTCCGCAGACTCCAAAAACAATTAGATGGACGATAACCTGTTTCCATCGCCTAAAAAGCAGCCATACAATAAAAACGCCTATATTACCGACAAGAATGAAAGGAAAGAATAAACCGAAATAGGAAAGAAAAACGAAACGGTAAGGAGAAACATAACCTGAAAAAGCAGCTAATACCAATCCTCCCAATACGATTGCATTCAGTGTTTGAAGAATAATCCACAAAAATTTTTTCAAAGGCTTCATTTCAGTTATTTTTTACCTGCATCGAAGAGCCGTTTCTTTTCTTCTTCCGACAGGCTATTGTACCCCGAATATTTGATTTTCTCCAAAATCCGGTCAATTTCCTTGCTCTCATCGGCTTTTCGCGTATTGTATTCCCAATCGGTTTCCGGTCGTTTATGCACCGTCATTTTAGGTTTTCTTTTGAAAATGTCGGTTATTTTTTTCTTTCGGAATTGATTCCACGAACCTCCTCCTCCTTGGTAATTACCGTTTTTTCTTCTCCAATAAAGTATAAGGATAATACCGAACAGCATTCCGCCCAAGTGAGCAAAATGAGCGACATTGTCTCCCGAAAAGCTGGCGAAACCCATCGACAGTTCAAGCACTCCGTAGCCGATTACCAAATATTTAGCTTTTATTGGAATGGGAATTGGGATAATCATCAATTCGACATTGGGGAAAATCATACCGAATGCTAGTAAAATACCGAAGACAGCTCCCGAAGCTCCGATTGTAACGGAATAAATATCCTGAAAATAGCATATAGCTAATTGAATCAATCCGGCGCCAATGCCTGTCACTAAATAGTAAGTAAGAAAACGAGAAGGTCCCCAATAATTTTCCAATATCCTGCCGAACATAAACAAAGCAAACATATTGAAAAACAGATGGAAGAATGCTACGTGCGTAAACTGGTAAGTAACCAATTGGTAAAGGAAAAAACCTCCGTTTTTAATATCATGCAATCCTAAGTAATCGGCAAGCGGAAATGATGGAATAAGATTACAAGCTCCCCATATAATAAAGTTGATAAACAAAAGATTTCGTGTAACAACGGGGATACTGCTGAAAAAGCTATTGTTGGAATTATTATTGAACATCGTATCATCTAATTTGCCGCAAATATACGAAAAATTATGAATTGTGAATTATGAATTATGAATTGTTTGCCGGTTCGAATAAATATTGTACTTTTGCGACAGACTAATAAGGAACTGTAAAACTTATGTATAGACGCTTTTTCAAACGTTTGACGGATATTTTGATTTCGTTCGGAGGACTTCTGATTACGCTACCGTTTATGGCGCCTGTTTTATTGTTTATTTATTGGAAAACGAAAGAAAATCCATTCTTTCTTCAAAAAAGACCCGGATTGAATGAGCGACTGTTTACGTTGATTAAAATAAGAACTATGACAAATACTTGCGATTCCAAAGGAAATCTTTTGCCTGACAAAGACCGAACGACGCGTTGGGGAAAATTCCTGCGGGAAACATCTTTGGATGAAGTTCCCCAATTAATCAACGTTTTGAAAGGCGATATGAGTTTGATAGGACCGCGTCCGCTGTTGCCGGAGTATTTGCCGCTTTATTCGGACTTTCACAGGCGGCGGCATGAGGTTCGACCGGGAATTACCGGCTGGGCGCAAATTAACGGGAGAAATTCAATTTCCTGGCAACAAAAGTTCGATTTGGACGTTTGGTATGTAGAACATATCAGTTTCAAAGTGGATATGAAAATTATAGGACAAACATTAAAAAAGGTGTTTATAAAATCGGATATTAATCGTTCGGACGGGATGACAATGCCTTGGTTTGACGGGACGAATTAAATTATGAAAAAAGTATACTTATCCATTGCGCAGCCGTCGGGAAAAGAATTAGCGTATATTTCCGAGGCTATTGATTCAAATTGGATCACGACGGCAGGTCCGCAAATCACACAATTTGAAAAAGCGCTGGAATCGTATCTCGGCACGCCGAAACCGGTTGTAACTTTGAGTTCGGGAACAGCCGCCCTGCATCTTGCTTTAATTGATTTGAGAATAGAACCCGGTAATGAGATTATTTGCCAGGATTTGACTTTTGTCGCTACCATCAATCCTGTAAAATATGTCCGGGCAATTCCTGTTTTGGTAGATAGTGAAAAAGATACATGGAATATTTCTCCGGATTTATTGGAGGAAACAATCACCGACCGAATAAAAAAAACCGGTAAAAAACCGAAAGCCATCATTGTCGTCGATTTATACGGGATGCCGGCCCGATTGCCTGAAATAATCCGAATTGCAGCTAATTATGAAATTCCTGTAATTGAAGATGCCGCCGAAGGTTTAGGTTCTTATATTGAAATAAATCAACAACAAAAATTTTGTTCAACATTCGGCGACTGCGGTTATCTTTCGTTTAACGGCAATAAAATAATCACGGCATCGACCGGCGGAGCTTTGATTTGCCGAGACGAAACGCATGCGGCAAATATTCGCTTCCTGTCGGGACAGGCGAAAGATTCAGCGCCGCATTACCAACATTCGCAATTGGGATACAATTATAATCTAAGTAATATTTGCGCTGCGGTCGGTTTGGCGCAAATGGAGGTTTTGCAGAAATATGTCGATCGCAGGCGGGAAATCCATTTTCGTTACCGTTCGGAATTAGCCGGACATCCTGAATTGGAATTTCAGAACGAACCGGCAGGTTATTTTTCCAATTATTGGTTGACTTGTGTTTTATTTCCAAATGAAAAATTAAGAGATGCGGTAAAAAAACATTTGGAAATGAATCAAATAGAATCGCGTCCGGTATGGAAACCGATGCATTTGCAACCACTTTATGAAAATTCTCCATTTTTTGGCACGAAATTTGGAGAGTATCTTTTCACAAGAGGATTATGTTTGCCGTCGAGTTCTATTTTAAGCGACGAAGATATATCGAACATTGCCGCTTTAATAAATGACTGCTTGGAAAATCATGAATAAAGATCAAACCAATGGGTAAAAACGATAAAATATATATTGCCGGCCATACGGGTTTGGTAGGTTCTGCGCTTTTAAAGAATTTACAATCCAAAGGATACGGAAATTTTATTTTAAGGGATATATCCGAATTGGATTTGCGGAACCAATCAGACGTCTTTGCTTTTTTTGAGAGGGAAAAACCGGACTACGTAATTCTTGCAGCGGCCAAAGTGGGCGGTATTGTTGCAAATATGACCTATCGCGGTCAGTTTATTTATGAAAATTTACAAATTCAAAATAATGTTATTCATGCTTCGTGGTTGAACGGTGTAAAAAAATTACTTTTCTTGGGTTCTACTTGCATTTATCCCGGTAATGCACCTCAGCCGATGCCGGAAAATTGCCTCTTGACTTCTCCGTTGGAATATACCAATGAACCGTATGCCATTGCCAAAATTGCAGGAATAAAAATGTGCGAAAATTATAATATCCAATACGGAACCAATTTTATTGCCGTAATGCCTACCAATTTATATGGCCCGAATGATAATTTTGATTTGGAAAAGTCACATGTTCTACCTGCCCTTTTACGGAAAATTTTTTTAGCAAAAAAATTAATGCAGGAAGATTGGAATGCCATCAGGAACGATTTTAATCGACTACCGGTGGACGGAATTTCCGGAAAAGATACTGAAGATGCTATTTATGCCAAATTAAATAAATATGGAATCAAAGAAAACAGTGTGGAAATTTGGGGAACAGGGAAGCCTTTACGTGAATTTTTGTGGAGCGAAGAAATGGCGGATGCCTGCATATACGTATTGGAAAATGTGAATTTTAAGGATTTATTACCGGTAGGAAAAGAAATCCGGAACACACATATTAATATAGGTACAGGAAAAGAAATTTCAATTGCCAATTTGGCAAAACTAATTGCACAGACCGTAGGCTACGAAGGACAATTTGTTTTTAATACCGATAAACCGGACGGAACGATGCGGAAATTAACCGATCCTTCTCAATTGCATCGCTTGGGTTGGAAGCATCAAATAGATATAGAAGAGGGCGTTAATAGATTATATAATTGGTATCTGGGAGGGGGAATAATTGAATAATTGAATAATTGAATAACTGAATAATTGAATAATTGAATAATTGAATAATTGATAATAATAGTATGTCAAAAACAGCGTTAATAACCGGTATTACAGGACAAGACGGAGCATATTTGTCGGAGTATCTAATAAAAAAAGGTTATACGGTACATGGGATAAAGAGGCGATCTTCTTTGTTTAATACGAATCGTATCGACCATTTGTATCAAGATCCGCATTTAGAAAATCGTAATCTGATTCTGCACCACGGAGACATGACCGATTCGATGAATATTACGCGTATCATTGCAGAAGTTCAACCGGATGAAATTTACAATTTGGCTGCGCAAAGCCATGTAAAAGTCAGTTTCGATACGGCTGAATACACGGCAAACGTGGATGGGTTGGGCACATTACGTATTCTCGAAGGAGTGCGGTTATTGAATTTGACTTCTAAAACCCGCATTTACCAGGCGTCTACTTCCGAATTGTATGGCTTGGTACAGGAAATACCGCAAAAGGAAACTACTCCTTTTTATCCGAGAAGTCCGTATGCCGTAGCAAAAATGTATGCCTACTGGATTACCGTAAATTACAGAGAAGCATATCAAATGTTTGCTTGTAATGGAATTTTATTCAATCATGAATCTCCGCTTCGTGGAGAAACTTTTGTGACGCGGAAAGTGACGCGCGCTATTTCCCGGATTGCTTTAGGGATACAAAACGAAGTATTCATGGGCAACCTTTCCAGTAAACGCGACTGGGGACATGCAAAAGATTATGTCAAAGCGATGTATTTGATCCTTCAGCAGGATGAGCCGGAGGACTATGTCATTGCAACCGGTATAACGACTACGATAAGGGACTTTATCAGCAAATCATTTGAAAAAGTCGGTATCCTCGTAGAATTTCACGGAATCGGCGTTAATGAGATCGGAAAAATCTCAGGGATTCGCGAGGATGTGTTTGTCGAAAAAATTGGGGAAGTCTATTTGAAAAAAATACAAAACCGTATGGGAGAAGAAGTGATTAAAGTTGACCCTCAATATTTTCGTCCTACGGAAGTTGAACTGTTAATCGGAGATGCAACCAAAGCGCGGACTAAACTTTCATGGACGCCTCAATACGACTTGGATACTTTGATTCAAGACATGATGCAAAGCGACATAAGGGAAATGAAGAAAGAAGCTTATGTAAAAGAAGCCGGATACAGAATATTAAACTATTTTGAATAAAAGAACAAATATGCTTTATTATTAATTATACAATAAATATATAGTAAAAGCAAAAAAAATATTTTTTTATAAATTTTATTGAATTTTTGTGTAGATATGGTAATTTATTCTTATATTTGGAGCGATTTTTGATGTTAATAATAGTATATTTTAAGAGAAAGCACAGTTGATATATTTAATAATTTTTTATAATTATGAAAACAAAAATCTTTTTAATCAGTTTGTTATTGGGACTTTCTGCTCATATTTTTGCGCAGGAGAACCAAGTGTATGTAAGCAAGGATCCCGCGTACAAAACTGCTTTTAAGCATAGCGGTGCAGGGGATAATTGGTTTATCAACCTCAGTGGTGGAGGGCAGATATATGACATTTCAGATGACGTTAACGGTGTAAGTTTCGCTAATCGGATTTCGTTTATACCGGCTCTTGCTATAGGGAAATGGGTTAATCCTTATTGGGCTTTTCGTTTGAGAGGCGACGGTCTTTCTGTGAACAGTTATTACAATGATAACGGTTTCAAACAGAATAACGACTATCTCAATATACACTTGGATGCTATGTGGAATTTAGCGAATTATTGGGGAGTATATTCGCCTAAAAAGCTTTTTAATTTCACACCGTATGCAGGTATTGGTTGGGCGCATCGATTCGATCTTGCTGATGATGCAACGGGTTCACCTTCTTCATCTTTTTATCGTTATGATTACAAGCGGTATTCTGATGCATTCTCATTTAATGGAGGTATCCAATTCGGTTTCCGTTTAAGCAGTCGCGTAAATTTGGATTTTGACTTGGGTGTAACTTATGTTGGAGATTACTTCGATCGGATAAATCGGAGAGGTGAAAATGATAACATTTTTCACGCAATGGGTGGTTTTACTTTCAACTTAGGCAAAACAACATTTGACGCAGTTGAACCGATGGATTATGCTTTAGTTAATGATTTGAATGGGAAAATCAATGCGTTACGTCAAGAAAACGAACAATTGTCCAAACGTCCGGTTTCTTGCCCTGAATGCCCGCAAGTTCCTCCTCAAGTTATTAAGAATGAAATTAACTATGTTCCGAACGTTGTATTCTTCCGTTTGAATAGCTCGAAGATTGATGCTAACCAACAGATAAGCGTTTATAACACGGCTGCTTTCATGAAAGAAACCAATCAAAATATTAAAGTTGTTGGTTACGCTGATAAAGGCACCGGAACAAGCAAATATAATTTTGCTTTGTCGGAAAAACGCGCAAGGGCGGTTGCTAAAGAACTCACTACGAAGTACAATGTTCCTTCCGAAAAGATTTCTATTGAATGGAAGGGTTCGGATGAACAACCTTATCCGCAGAACAATTGGAATCGCGTAGTTATTATGAGCGCTCCTCAACAATAAGTTTTGTAGAAATTTTGAAAAAAGCGTCCGGTTTGGACGCTTTTTTTTTGAAATTTCCTTAATTAAGACTAAATTTGTATCCCAAAAAACAAGAGGCTTCTCAAAGTTTGTAAATAAAAGATGATGGTAAGTAAAACAAGATATGGATTTTTAATCAAATGGTTGATTGTTCTGGGTGATTTACTGTTAATCAATCTGTTGTTTTTCTTAGTATATAAATGGTTAAGGATATATAATCCGGAATACCAACATATTAATTGGCGGTATATTTATTTGCTGCTTAATTTTAGTTATATCTTTTCGGTTTATTTTGTCCCTGTTAGAATCTATCAACCGGTCATGTTTACAGATAAGGTGATTCAACGTTCCTTATCCCTTATCGCTTTACATGCTACTATTTTTACGGCGTGCCTTTTCTTCTTGAATTTGGAAAGTGATGTTTTACCTCTCTATTTCATTGTTTATTACTATTTTCTGCTATTCGTTATATTTACTTCATGGCGAGTATTAGCCAGGGAATCGTTAAAATTTTATCGACGAACGGGACGTAATTATAAAAGGGTGGTTATTGTCGGCGCAGGAAAAAACGGGATGAATCTTTTTGCAGAAATGAGAAAAGAAATGGCTTATGGCTATAATATTTATGGTTTTTTTGATGATAATATTTTATTAAAAAACACATTACCGAATTATTTAGGGATGACCTACGAGGTAGAAGATTTTGTTTTGAATAATAATATCGACGAAATCTATTGTACGTTACCCAATTCACAAGATGAAAAAATTATACGGATGCTTAATTTTGCAGAAAAACACATGATTCGTTTTTTTATTGTTCCCGAATTTTCAAGATATGTAAAAAAACGATTGGATTTAGACATCATTGAATCCATCCCGATTATTGCAGTGCGGTCGGAACCGCTGCAATCCATCCATAATCAAATAATAAAAAGAATATTTGATATTATTTTTTCTTTTTGCTTTCTGATAACCCTTTTCCCGATCTTCTACATTATTTTTGGAATTTTAATTAAATTATCTTCTTCAGGTTCGGTTATTTTTAAACAAAAACGAACCGGAATTTACGGTAAAAGTTTTAATTGTTATAAATTTCGTTCCATGAAAATGAACGAAGACGCCGATGAAAAGCAAGCGGAAAAAGATGATCCCCGGACAACTAAAATCGGACAATTCTTGCGACGTTCCAATTTAGACGAAATTCCTCAATTCTACAATGTATTGAGGGGCGATATGAGCGTGATCGGTCCTCGACCGCACATGTTAAAACACACCGAATTGTATTCGTCTTTTATTGATAAATATATGGTACGGCACCTTATTAGGCCCGGCATCACCGGTTGGGCACAGGTAAACGGATACAGGGGCGAAACAAAGACGACGGAACAAATGGAGGGTAGAGTACGGTGCGATGTATGGTATCTCGAAAACTGGTCTTTTATCTTAGATATGAAAATCTTGATAATAACCATTCTGAATATGTTTAAAGGAGAGAAAAATGCCTATTGATGTTTCAAATCGTATCGCTTGACCAGAAAGATCAATGGAATGCCATTGTTCGTTGCATGAATCAATATGATTTTTATCATTTAGCTGAATATCATCAATTGGAATATGCCGGACAATCGCTGTTGCTCTATTATTCTTCAGAAAAAACTTCAATCGCGTTTCCGGTTATATTGCGCCCCATCGAAGGCACACAATATAAAGATATTACTTCAGTTTACGGATATGCAGGACCTTTGTCGAGTTGTGAAAATCCGGATGAACAAGCCCTAAAGAATTTCCAAAAAGAACTTTTGCATTTTCTTGATTCAAATAAAATCGTTTCCGCCTTCGCGCGATTACATCCGCTTTTTAATGATCAGCAATTACTCTTATCGGGTTTGGGAGAAGTTATTCACACCAATCAGACGGTCGGGATTGATTTGAATTTACCGGAACAAGAATTGAAAAGGCAGTACACTCATTCCTTACAAAATCAAATTAACCAATTGAAACGAAGAAATATTCTTGTAGAGGAAGTGAAAACGCCTGAAAAAATTGATCTTTTTATTGAAATATACAAGGAAAATATGAGACGTGTAAACGCTTCAGAAATGTATTTTTTCCCGAATGATTATTTTTACCGATTTATGGAAGAATTGCCTGCTTCTCTGTTTTTAGCTTATTATGAAGGACAAGTCATCGGCGGTTCGCTCTTTACGAGATGTAACGGTATTGTCCAGCCGCATTTGAGCGCTACTCGGAATGAATACCTTCGATGGAGTCCGTTAAAATTAGTTTGGGACTGCATTCGGAAAGATGCTTTAGAAAAAAATGAAAAATGGTTGCATTTGGGAGGTGGTGTAGGAGGAGCGGACGACAGCTTGTTTCAATTTAAAGCACAATTTTCGAATCTACGCTTTTCATTCAAAACATGGAGATACATCCATAATCAAGAAGCATATGCACAATTAATTTCTCAGAAATATCCGAACCGAATTCCTCAATCCTCATTTTTCCCGCTTTACCGGCTTGAGTGAAAATACTTTTTAATAATTCTGTCCAGGTCTTCTCTTTCTTCAGGCGTAAGCATCTTCATATAATAACCCTTGCGAACAGTTGCAGTATCTTTCATTTGAGGAAAAATTCCCAAATCATAGCATTGTTTTAATATTTTGCTGGAAAATGCAGGTGGAGGCGTATCATAATTGTAACTATGAGAAGAAATGTAAAAATCCAGATTGCCAATATTTTCCTCAGCGTAACTTCCTATCTGATACCTTCTCGGAATAAATAGCGATTCTTTAGTAAAACCATTTGCCATCCATCGGGTTAATTTAAATTCAGGTATACTCCATTTTAATAGGGGAGGATAACTGATTAAGAGTAAAAAAAATAAAGAAAAAGCCAGAGCGGTAATGAAAATTTTTATTTTAGCGGTTAAAAAAGGATAAAGCAAAATAAGTAACAAGGGGAAAATGCCATCGAGAATGAACCGGAATTGTCCGGAAAAATTGAAAACAATTAATGATTTTATTACAATAATAATCCACAACGATCGATATAGAAAATTCTTTTTCCAGAAAATAAAAACTCCGGATGTAATAATAGAAATTAAAATAATGAAGTTAATAATTGTCTGTAATTCACTGATTGATATCCAATAATAAAATTTCTGAAAAAAGGTCATTGAATTTATTTCACCTATTGTGAAAAAATTGGCAAATGTATAAAGTGCAGCCTTTTGATTGGATAAATCTAAAATTCTTGAATCCGTAAGCCAATACGTATGTATTTTGGTAAAAGTTATAGGATAAAATAAAGTGGAAGAAGCAATTACATTTTTCACTAAAAAAATAATAACCAATAAAGACGGAAATAAATAACTTCGGTAGTCTTTTAATTCTTTTATATTTAGGGAAAAATAGGCGAAAAAAGTCCATAGCGGAAGCCAAAAAGCAACCGGTTTAATGATAAAGGTAAAAACGGAAACAAGGAACAGAACTTTAAAATTACCGGTTTTGTAATTAAAACATAACTCATTAACAATTACTAAAGAAAAATAAAAGATTGCTTCATCCGGAGATGGCGCTTGAATAAACAGGAAACCAAGAGGAATAACAAACAGTAATAGATATGCTTTTCTTTCAAACAGATAGACTAAAAATAAAATTGTAATAAAAATACCGAGACGCTGAAAAGGATCCAGAATTTGATCCAATCCCGCCTGCATGATATGAAAAACAGACATCTGACCCAAGTTCCAGTCAATATTCGCTACCCCTGTTATCAATCCGTATTTATTCAGCCATATAATTGTCGGCTCATAGTAGTTGAAATAATCGGGACGGAAAGGATAATAAGATCCGGCGAAAATTATAATCAAAGCGAAAACCCAAAACCAAACCGATCGTAACAGTTCTTCAGGAAACCGGATCCTATTAATTCGCATTTTCTTTATGAAAAAAGGGATTAAGGAAAGAATCAGCAAAACCAATTCAGTAAGAAAATTTAGCGGAATAAAAAATGATAATAAACAGGCTAAAATGCCGAAAAAAGAAAAACCCAGAATAATGGATAAAGAAAAAGAATCGGTTTTAATTCCGGTAAACATTTTTGCCAAAGCTCCCCAGCCTGCAAATGAAACGAATAAACAAGGAATGAGAAAAAACTCAATAAACATAAAGGTATAAGTAAAACAGCACAAATATACGTTTAAAATCAAATAAGGTACCTATAATTTTAGGGAATATTCCTTTTTTAGTTCAAAAAATAGTATCTTTGCCGAAATATGGGAAGAATTGTTGCTCTTGATTATGGGAAGAAACGAACGGGTATTGCAGTTTCCGATCCGTTAAGACTGATAGCAGGAGGATTAACTACTTTACCGAGCAGAGAAATTATTGATTTTTTGAAGCAATATATTGCTGAAAATACAGTTGATTTATTTGTAGTGGGTGATCCTCGTCAAATGAATTATGAATCGTCAGAAAACAGAGAACGGGTGATGAAGTTCAAAGACAACCTGCATCGAACGTTTCCAGCTATTGAAATTCAAATGGTTGATGAGCGTTTTACATCACTTTTGGCGCATCGAGCGATGATTCAGGGCGGATTAAAGAAAAAAGACCGCCAAAATAAAGCCTTGGTTGACGAGTTGAGTGCAACAATTTTATTACAGTCTTTTTTAGAAACAAATAAAGCATGATACTACCGATATATTTGTATGGACATCCTATCCTCAGAAAAGTGACAAAGGATATTTCACCGGACTATTCGGATTTGAAAACCTTGTTGGATAATATGTTCGAAACAATGTACAAAGCCGATGGAGTAGGATTGGCAGCTCCGCAAATCGGAAAAGAAGACCGGATATTAGTCATCGACCTCAATCCTTACGTCAAGGATGATCCGGAGTTGAAGGATTTTAAGAAAGTATTTATCAATGCGTATATCATTGAACGAGATGGTGAAGAAATAGAGTCGGAAGAAGGTTGCCTTTCCGTACCGAAAATTCATGAAAAAGTGCTAAGAAAAAATAAAATTCGCATTCAATACCTCGACGAGAATTTTCATCCCTACGAAGAGGTCTATGAAGGATTAAAAGCCCGTGTCATCCAGCATGAATATGATCACTTGGAAGGCGTGTTGTTTGTTGACCATTTATCCGGAATCCGAAAACAAATGATTCGTTCCAAACTGAACAAAATGTTAAGGGGAGAGGTTGATTGCTCATACAAAATTAAAACTGCTTCGAGAAAATAAAAATATAATAAGAATTGAAAGAATGATTGGACGAAAAAAAATACTATGTCTGCTACTGCTGATAGGCGGCGGGATTATTTCAACACAGGCGCAAATTAATACCGACAAGGTGCTTGCGATTGGTAGGAATGCCTTATACTTTGAAGACTATGTACTTTCGATTCAATATTTCAATCAGGTAATCCGGTCAAAGCCCTATTTAGCTGAACCGTATCTCTATCGGGCGATGGCAAAATTGAATCTCGACGACTACCAGGGGGCGGAAGAGGATTTAACTCAATGCATCGAAATCAATCCTTTTTTGTATTATTCGTATTTATACCGAGGAATCGCCCGTCAATACCAAAATAATTTTTCAGGAGCCATCGAGGATTACAACCAAGGACTGAAAATCCGCCCGGAAGATAAGCAAATTCTTATCAATAAAGGAATCGCTTACATACAAGACAAAGAATACGATTGGGCGATTGCCACGCTGGATTCGCTGATAATATATCAACCCAAATTTTCACAAGCTTATACGATACTCGGGTCGGTTTATGCGGAAAAAGGAGATACAATTCAGGCATTGAATAATTTTAATCAATCGCTGGTATTGGATAAATATTTTGCACCGGCTTACGCTCAACGCGGAATACTTTACTACCAACAGGGTAAATATAAAGACGCATTGACAGATTTTAATGAAGCTATCCGGCTGGAACCTAAACAACTCGGATATTATGTCAATCGCGGATTGGTTAGATATAATCTAAGCGATTTGCGTGGAGCAATGGCGGATTATGACGCTGTAATTATTTTAGATTCTAAAAATACAATCGGACGGTTCAATCGCGGACTTTTGCTGGAACAGGTTGGGGATACGAAACGGGCGATTGAAGATTTTAACGTTGTTATCGGCAATGAACCCAATAACTTTATGGCTATTTATAACCGCGCGATTTTAAATAATGAATTACAGAATTATCGGGAAGCTACCGCCGATTTAGATCAGGTTTTAACTGAATATCCCTATTTTGTACCGGGTTATTATTTCCGTTCCGAAGTGAAACGGGCGATGAGCGATGCGAAAGGAGCCGATAAAGATTATTGGTACGCCTACGACCTGGAACAAAAGTTGAAACAGGAAAAAGCAAAAGGAAAGATCATTACGGGAAAAGGTATTTTTGATCCTTCCGATTCGATCAAAAACGAAACAGCCGACACGAATGGCAAAAATGCGCGGGAACGATCGGATAAGAATATTGAAAAGTTCAACCGGTTGGTCATGTATGATAAAGAAGATGAAGTTAAAACATCTTACAAAAATGAAATCAGGGGAAGGGTTCAAGACCGGCAAGTCAAAGTGGACTTAGCGCCTGATTTTGTAGTTTCTTATTATGAAAAACCGGAAGACATAGATAAAACGATTACTCGTTTTGATAAAACGATTTCGGATTATAATGCCCGGATGATCTTGAAGATGCAGCTGAAAGTCGTAAACAAAGAAGCTGCTTTGTCCGACCAGCAAGCGCAATTTCATTTTCATTCCATCGATGATTATTCGTTAACTATTGAAAAGGATTCCGACAATGCCGACGCCTATTTCGGTAGAGCGCTGGATTTTATGGTTTTACAAGATTTGACGGAAGCGATAGCCGATTTTACACGGGTAATCAACCTGCGTCCGGATTTTATTTTAGCTTACTTTGACAGGGCGGTTGTCCGGTCTAAACTTATGCAAATTCAAAATTCAGAGACAAGCACTGCACGCAATGAGGTGCAGAATCTAAGCACGAACATTCAATCAAAAATAAATAATTCTTTGCAGCCGGCAACAAATCCATATACCCAATCCAATACAGTTACAGTGGATTCGAACACTGCGAAAGAAAACCGGCAAACCTTTGATTATGCTCAAATCATTCAGGATTATGATAAAGTCATTCAAATAAATCCCGATTTTGTATATGCTTATTATAACCGCGCCAATATCAGATGCTATCAGAAAGGCTACCGTGAAGCTATAGCCGATTATACCGAAGCTATCAACCGGAATCCGGAATTTGCGGAAGCCTATTATAATCGAGGGCTTACCAGTTTATCATTGGGAGACGTCGCGAAAGGAATCGCCGATTTGAGTAAGGCCGGCGAATTAGGAATCGTTGAAGCTTACAGTATTATTAAAAAAATGACGGCGGAATAATATACTTCGTCCTATCCGTCATCCATATTATCTGCGGTCTTTTGAGATAATCCCTTTTCCGAATAAAGGAAAAGACAATTGCAATCCCCAGGCATTATACCGGAAAGAATCGAATGAAAAAAATACGCCTGCCGTAGCGGCATTGCCCAGCAAGTCGACCGAATATCCCCATTCGGAATAATAGGGTTTATCGGGAGTATGCAGAAACTTTGCATGAAGACTTTCGGTAAATAATTTTCCTTGCAGGAAAGGCAATCTCTTGATTATTAAATAATCGGTTTGGTAAGTGGCAAAAGCTTGAACCCAATTTTTATTGGTTGAATAAGTATAAAGTGGAAGCAAGGCGTATGACATATTCCAGTCCGAAAAATTAAACCAGACATTTCCACCTGTATCAAAATGCTTATAATCAATGTAATTAAAAGAATTTTTATTAAGAAACCAACCTGCAACTAACCTGTATGAAAATCTGTCGAATATGCCGAGCGGAATGGTTTGGTTAACGCCTAATTCCAAACGAGAAAAATTCGAATAATTATTTTTCAAAAAAGCATTCATCCCTTGTTGATAATCCACCATAAAAGTGGGGAAACGCGAACGAACGTAACGTTTTTTTCCATTAATAAATCGATAATAATATTCCGGCGTATATACCAAATGAATGCTTTCTTTTGCCAAACCCACTCCCGTTTCAGTCAACGGTTGATTGTATTCCGGCATATTGGGGCGCCAGTTATCTTTTAATCCGAAAATATTCCATGTCGTATGATTGTCTAAAGAACGCCGGTCGGCAATCTCCGTTCCAATTCTTAATTGCAATCCGTTCGCAATATCAATTTGATTCGATATTCTACCAAATGATTTCTCATAAAACAGCGCGTAATTTTTACCATAGAATATCGAAAATGCTGCGTTTATAAAGCGGTCTATTCCGGCGCCGCCACTGTAATCCTCCGAAGATTTTCCTATTGACAGAAGGACTTGGCCTAATCTTCGCGGAGCATAATCCATTGAAAAATCTGTTTTCCAGATAAGCGTTTTACGTGCGCTTGCCCAATAGAAAGAAGGGCTGATTCTCAATCCGGTATTTTTTCCTTGTTTAAAATCCAAAGAAAACGATTGTCCCAACCAAACGCCATCAACAAAATTGTATTCGGTTAGAAGGTCCATCAAACCGGAATATTGGAAACGCACGAAACTCGAATCGCGTCCTAAAACGCCGCCCATGATTAGGTCGGATGGTTTGAATTCCGGATTCTCCTGCGCACGCGTGATCGAATCGACACGCGCCTGGACAGAATCTTTGCGTGCGTAACTCATTTGTTCTTCTTCGTTCAAAGCAGCTGTCCTCACTTCCGACCAATAAAGCGAATCGCGATGCGTGGCAATTGAATCTACCGTTTTCTGAAAAGGGCTTTGAAAAGGACTATCACCTTTTATCTCCAGTTCCTTTTTCTTCTTTTCCGGTTTTTTTCTCGAGTTTTCAACTGCTATGAGCGAATCATTCAATTGGATATTACTGTATTGAATTGAAGAAAGAAAATCCATATTAGCTTTAATTCCAAACAGATCGATTTTCGCATTGGTTTGATAATCCGTTACTAAATAGATCCCTTTCATAACCGGATGATAATTCAGGCGGAAATTCATTTGAAAAAAAGGCAGGTGGAGCGTAAATTCGGCATAACGTATATCCCATTCATCATCGGCAATATAAAGAAGTCCTTCCATTAACTTCGGGTCTTTCATTTTAGGAATTACCCTAATTTTATTAATAATTTGTCCGTTTTCTTCTTCATATCCTTCATATTTGAAACGATAGTAGGAAAAAGAATTACGATTCAACGGGGATATAATAGGTCCTAACATGGGTTGATAGATTGACATCATGATTACTCCCATCGCTTCTTTCGGATCTGCAAAATTCGGCATCGTACTGGAATAAGCTTTTATTGTTTGCTCGTATTTATCAGGAGCAGTAAATTTGTATTCACTGACCGATTCTTGCACAAACAACTTGTCCTTAAAATAACTCAGGTCTTGACCGCTCATTTTTTCAAAAGATTTTGGCGGGGAGTTGATCAATTTTCCGGAACCCTTTGTATACGCTTCGTAAGTTGATTCTTTGACTACGGATTGATAATATGGCGCTTTCTCAATAGCTTTCCGCATAATGGCGTATGCCGGATCTTCACCTACTTTTACGACTACTTCCGGCAGTTGAACGATTTTTCCGGAAAGAATAAACTTGATATCAAGGTCTTCATCCGTAACGGTAATTTTCTTTTTTCCAATGTCGTAACCTACGCAGCTACACTCAAGATGATATGTTCCGGGAGCTATTTTAATTTGAAAATTTCCATCTTTATCGCCGATAACGCCTTGTTTTATTTCTGTAATATAGACAGATGCCGCAACAACCGGATTTCCGTTCGTATCGGTAACTCTACCCTTCAGCATTTGAGCAAATGTAAACGGAGTAAGGAGCAATCCGGCTATAATACAAGCGATTAGTTTCATAAGCCAACAGCTTCTTGCTTATCCGGTCATTTGCTTTTGAAATATTTATCTGCAAAATTAAGATATTGTTCCCAATCGTAAGGTGTAATGTCATGCTTGCCGGGGCGAATATGATAAGCAATATAGCCGGTCTGTATCGGATGATTCACGGGAGGCATCTCTTTCGCCTGCAATCCGGGTAATCCAAAAAGCGCATAAACAGGACCGGCAAATACGCCCGACAGAAATTCACCTTTTTGGTCAGCCCAATTATCTTCTTTTGCACTCGCAATATAAACAGGACGGGGAGCCATCAGGGCAATCAGTTCATGTTGATCTATCGGCAAAGCGCTCAAATTATTACTGTATTGTTTAAAATTTTCACAGAACCAATACGGAAAAGTTTTGTTGATTAGCGCAACCGTCTCTCCTATTGTCCGGCGTGACAAAGAAGCACCACCGCATCCGGAATCGTTGGACACGACCAATGCAAAGCGTTCGTCGCAGGCTCCCGCCCACAAAGCGGTTTTGCCCATCCGCGAATGTCCGATAACAGCTACCTGTTTTTTATCGACCGCCTTATCCTGTTCGAAGTAATCCATAGCGCGGCTCAATCCCCAAGCCCAAGCGGCTATCGTTCCCCATTGGTCGGCGTGCGGTTTAGATTGACCTTTTTCGTAAAACAAAGGATGTATCCCATTTTGAAATCCATCATCAAAATCGGGATCGATATCGCCGCTGTAAATAGTCGCCAAACCATAACCCCGCTCGAGTATCATAGCTACAGGCCATTGCGTCGAAGCCGACCCGCGAAGCGCCGGATTTGCTCGATTGTCGGTGATAGTCTCATTATTAGGAACCCAACCGGACGTGATCGTAATGCCCGGATCTTTGTCGATAGTGTAATTCCCATCAAAATTTAATCCGACAAACAATGGAACCGGCGTTTTTACCTGATTAGGCAAATACATCAAAATAGTCATGTAATGAGAATCGTCTTTCGTGAAGAATACAGCCACTTCCTTACGGGTAGCTGTTCCACCCAAAGCATTTTTGTCTTCTGATAAGACCTTAAAATGCAAGCCTGCAGGTTTACCGGGGGCTTTACCAAACATTTGACTTTCGAAAAGAGCGAGAATTTCGGGGCGGCGCTTTTCTTTCCACTCTTTTTGAGTCCGGATAGCTTGTCCATCAGCAGCTACCAAAGGATCAGGAAGCGTATAGGGCGGAATTTTCGACTCATCGTAATTAGCTTCTTGCGCGAATCCTGTGAAACAGTAACACAAAGCAAACAAAGCTAAAGCGCTCTTCCTGAAAAACATTTTTGTTAATTGAGTATTCATATTTATTTACGGAATTAGATTGTGACAAAGATAATAAAAAAACATTGATTGCAAAGAAAAAAAGATTGTAATCAAACAAACTCCTTTGAGACAGTTTCAGTCCACAGCCTCAATTAATAAATGCGAGAATTTCGCCTTTTTGCACTTCCTTTCCCTGATCAACATACGTGCCGACGATTGTTCCTCCATAGCCGGCGACTACCGGTTCGATTCCATAGAAATTCTGAATGTAGCAAAGGTTGTCGCCTTTTTTAATGGTTGCTCCCTCAAAAGGAGCCGTTGACTCGTCCATCAAATCGTATTGCCAGATTACCTGCCCTTTACAAGGCGCATGTACCGGTTTGGCAGAGGGATATTCCTTGCTGATTTCTGCGAAACTGAACATGGGAATTTCCACCACCGGACGCTTGACGACAATGGGAGTTCCCATTTTTTCTTTAGCCTGCTCCAGTTCCTGAATGAAACGATTTTTAGCCGCTCCCGACTTCATATCGCGGTATTGACGTTCGTGCATTGCAAATTCAAATAATTCTTCGTCGTCTTGCCCTGCATCCCATTTGTTTTCCGCCATTTCTTTGCGGAAACGTTCCAATTCGTCGGGGAAAGGCAATTGTGGATCGCCTTCATAAAATTCCAACTGGTTGGCTTTTGCTAATTCAATGATTTCGGGCGCTAACGGACCCGGCAATTTTCCCATTTTCCCGAGAATCATGTTCCAACTGTCTTTATCAATCATTGAGAAACGCGGTTCGTCTTTCGCATTGGCTAAAATATTCATCAATGCAATATTTTTTACGTATTGGCTGAATGGCGTTACCAAAGGCGGATAACCCAGCATAGGCCAAATTGTTTCCACTTCTTTAAACAATTGAACGACTAAGTAATTCAGTGTGACTTCCGGCTTTCCCTTCTGTTTAAGCGCCATATTAATGGCATTGTGCATCCCTTTCAAATCCGCCATCATAGACCCCATCATACCGCCGGGAAGTCCGCATCCGACCAACAAAGAAGTCATGACTTTATTACTCGGGTCGATGAAAAATCCAAGGAAATCATCAATAAACTCTTGAGTCAAACGCCGTGCTTCCATATAGGCTTCCATGTTAATGTCCGGTACCGAAAATCCGGCGTCTTTCAGCATCGCCTGAATCGTAATCACATCCGGATGAACCATCCCCCATGCCAGCGGTTCAATGGCTGTATCCAAGTAATCGACGCCATTTTTAGCGGCTTCCAGCATGGACGCTACAGAGAATCCGGGACCTGTGTGTCCGTGATATTGAATCGGAATATCGGGATGTCTTGTTTTTATTCCTTTAATAATCTGTCCAATGCTATACGGACGGCCGATTCCTGCCATGTCTTTCAGACAGATTTCTTTCGTTCCCGCTTCAATTAACTGTTCTGCCATATTCACGTAATAATCTACGGTATGAATCGGCGAATAGGTAATACACAATGCTGATTGCGAAATCATTCCTCCTTCTTTGGCATACCGGATGGACGGAATAATGTTCCGGACGTCGTTCAGTCCGCAGAAAATACGCGTAATATCCACTCCTTGCGCATGTTTAACTTTGTACATTAATTTCCTTACATCGGAAGGGACCGGATTCATACGAAGTCCGTTCAATCCTCTGTCAAGCATGTGCGTTTGAATGCCGGCTCGATTAAAAGCTGCAGTAAACTCGCGGACAGCTTTGTTCGGATTTTCACCGAAAAGTAAATTAACTTGCTCAAAAGCGCCTCCATTGGTTTCAACTCTTGAAAAACAACCCATATCCACAATGACAGGGGCAATCTGCTTCAATTGATCTGCACGGGGTTGGTACTTACCTGACGATTGCCACATATCACGATAAACCAAACTAAATTTTATATCTTTTGCCATAAATAAAAACGTTAGATTTTGCTGCAAAATTAACATTTTATTTAGAGAAGGGCAACGATTTTTCATTAAAACATTGGAATATTTCTTTAATAAAATGTAAAAAAAAACAGAATATTCAAATATAATACAGGGGTATTTATATTTTAATTATATTTGCATTCGAAAAATGAGTTTAAGCATAAATTATATATAAATTTTTTAAATATGAAAAATAGTAACTACATCATTAAGGGGATTTTTATAGTCGCATTCAGCGGGTTGTTTTTTTCACAATGTACAGATAAACAGGGGGGTACAAAACAGATGGAATCTGTAAGAACCGGTACGGACTCAACGGGTTATCATTTACCGATAGCATACGTAAGGACAGACTCGCTTTTAGCAAAATACAAATTCTTTAATGATTTGAATGAAGCTCTTTTAAAGAAAGCGGAAGATAAAAGATTAGACCTTAGTAAACAAGCTGATAAATGGAGCAAATCTGTTGCCGATTTTCAGCAGAAGGCGCAAATGAACGCTTTTATCAGTCAGGAAAGGCAAGCGCAGGAACAAGACAGGCTGCTCAAACAGAAACAGGATTTGGATAATCTGGCCTCTCAGACTGATAAAGAAATGCAAAATGAGCAAGTGAAAATGATTCAACAAATACAGGATACTATCATCACTGCTTTGAAACAGTTTAACACTCCGAAAAAATACGAAATGATTTTTAGCAACAGCGGTACGGATAATATTCTTTATGCAGACGATTCATACGATATTACAAAAGAAGTTATCGAATTTTTAAATAACCGGTATTCACCGTCCAAATGATCGTTGTCATTCCTTGTTATAAGGAGCCTGAGATAAATCAAACCATTCAAAGCCTTTTTAATTGTAAGCGCGGCGATTTTCCCGTCGAGATTATCCTTTTAATTAATTCCTACCGGATTGACAGGGATGAAATTTTGTCGGTAAACAGAGAATCTTACCGCCAAATGAAAGATTTTGCCTCTACGCATAATTCTTCTACTTTTTTCTTAACGCCGGTTTTAATTGAAAATCTTCCGGGACATCAGACCGGCGCGGGGCTTCCCCGTAAATTGGGAATGGAAGAAGCAATCCGTCATTTTCACGGAGATAAAAAGGGAATTATTGTAAGTTTAGACGCCGATTGTTTGGTGGCGCCCAACTATTTGACGGAAATAAACCGGAATTTCAAAGAATACCGTCTTTATTCGGCGACCATTGAATTTCATCATCCGGTTGAACATTTGGATGTTTCCGACCCCTTGCGAATTGCTACGGCAAATTATGAGCATTATTTGCGTTATTATCGACAAGCGTTGGAGTTTTGCGGTTATCCTTATCCGTATTTTACCATCGGGTCTGCTTTTGCGGTCACAGCTGAAACCTACCTCAAAGCAGGCGGTATGGGAAAGCAGCAATCGGGTGAAGATTTCTATTTTCTGCAAAAGGTGTTCCCGCTCGGAAGAACACGTTTCATCGACACTACTTGCGTTTATCCGGCAGCCCGCACTTCCGACCGGGTTCCTTTCGGAACAGGCCCTGCTCTGCAAAAGATGTTAGTTGAGAATCAATTATCAAAGTTCACTTTTCAAGTGGAGGCATTCGTGACATTGAAAGTTTTTTTCGAAAAAATCGATTTGTTTTACGATAAAATGCAGGAAGAAGTTGAAAACCGTATCGGGGATTTACCTGAGTATCTTCTTTTATTTCTCAAAAGTGATGATTTCCTTTCCAAAATAGATGAAATTAACCGGCATACGGCTTCTCTCTCGAATTTCCGTAAGCGCTTCTTTTCTTATTTTAATGCATTCAAAATTCTGAAATACCTGAATTTTGTCCATCCAGCCTATTTCGACTGGGCGGATGTTCGAGATCAATATGCACTGCTTGTAAGCTCAAACTTTTTCTTGATGCCAATATGCGAGTCAGAGGATATATGAAAAACCGATCTCTCTATTTAGTTGCACCCAGTCAGAATTTAATTCTTTCCTAAGGAGCGATTAGATAACAAAAACGGCGAAACTCCCGCCCCACCGTTCTCTTCATTTTTTATAAAAAAGTTAGTTTGAAAAAATATCAATTGCGTTTTATTGATTTTAATTGATTCAATTTATTGATGTGTAATTCTTCAGAATACTTGAGCAACATATCTAAATTAATGGTTCCGCTGATAGAGATCAGATTAAATCCTTCCGGCTGTTCCGAGAGTAAAATTAATTCTTTGACGGAGTCTTTCGATTCCCGAATCATTACGATTAACTCCTTATCGTTTTCATTCATTGAGAAGAATTCTTTCAATCCCTTGCTTTTCGACAGCAATTCCTGTGCGGAATTATAATAGTCCTTATCCAAGTCCCTATCTTTTGATGAAACAATACGAATCGTTTCCAGCCCCCTGATTGCTTCTTTCAAATTCGGACTGTCCGCAGTTAAGGAATCCAATGAATTTATCATCTTTTTCCCTATCGAAACAACTTCCAAGTTATCGTCTTTCTCGTGTTTATCAACAAAAGAATTGACTACATCCTGAGCAGAAACGGGAAAACTCAACCGGACAAGAAAGCAAACCAGCAGGTATTTATTCATCATTCGACCGTATTATTTTTAGGCGTTCGTTCCAAAGAATCAAGTTTCTGCAATTCATCACGCTTGCTTTTGGCAAGGTTGAGGGCAGAAGATACTTTTCCTATCACACTTTTAGTTTCCTGCAAGGCGTCTTCCGGATTGGAGTATGTCTCTAAGAAAACTTTATCCATCTTTTTTTCTTGTTGGTAATGCGTATAAAAACCAATCCCCAACGTAAGAACCAGCAGGATTGAAGCAGCTATTTTAAGAAAAGGATACCATTGGATGTTTCCCCGCTTTTCAATACCGGGCTTCAACTTCTGTATCCCTGTTAATTGTAATTGCTTTGCCTTCCATAAAAATAACGGTTGATACTTCTTCAATTCTTCAGGGATGTCCTTTTCGGAAAAGAATGCTTTCAGAGCAAGTTCTTCTTCCTGTGAAGTATCACCTACCCAATATTTTTCCAGAAGTTGTTTAATTTGTTCGGATGTCATTTTAATTTCTATCAAAATATTCTCTTAATTTCCGTCGTAACCGGAATAAAATAGTTTTCACCTGTTCGTCCGTAATATTCAGAATTGAAGCTATTTCTTTATAACTCAACTCTTCTATTTCTCTTAATCGAAAAATGGTTTGTTGATTTTCGGGCAATTTCGTCACCCATTTTTCAATTAAATCGATTTGTTCCTGCGCTTCTATTCTTCGTTCGATATCTTCAGGCAAAGAATAATCAAAATTATCGGGAAGCGCAATTGCCTGATTATCTTTCAAAGCGATTGTATCCAGCGCCCGATTTCTCGTTGAGCGAAAACAATATGCTTCTATACTTTCGATTTGTTCCCAATCGTCTTTTTTCAAAATATGTAAAAGAACATCTTGGACTACGTCTTCCGCATCCTCCTTGTTTCCGGTGATACTTAAGGCTAAACGAAATAGCTTATCTTTGATCGGCAACAAGATTGTATTAAATTTGTTTTGCCCCATTTCTATTTATTAAGACGGCCAAAAGCGTAAAAAGTTGCGCTACCGTAAAAATATTCTCCCAAAAGTACCGAAAAAAAGAAGTCATTAGTCGATTTTCATAGAAATCCGTATCTTTGTACACTTTTAGCGTATAAATAAACTATAAAAAGCATATCAATGGGATTACAATGCGGTATCGTCGGACTTCCAAATGTGGGTAAATCAACACTTTTTAACTGTCTTTCCAATGCAAAAGCGCAAGCGGCAAACTTTCCTTTCTGCACGATAGAACCTAATATCGGCGTTATTACCGTACCGGACGAGCGTTTGAATAAATTAGCCGAGTTAGTGCATCCTCAAAAAATTGTTCCAACAACCGTCGAAATTGTTGATATTGCCGGATTAGTGAAAGGAGCCAGCAAAGGAGAAGGACTGGGGAATAAGTTTCTTGCCAATATTCGCGAAACGGATGCAATCCTGCATATCCTGCGATGTTTCGACGATGAAAACGTTACCCATGTGGATGGTTCTATCGATCCTGTCCGCGACAAAGAAATCATTGATTACGAGCTTCAATTGAAAGATCTTGAAACCGTAGAATCCCGAATTAACAAGGTGCAAAAACAGGCGCAAACTGGCGGCGACAAACAAGCGAAAATTGTCCTCGACGTTCTGATGCAATTCAAAGCGGCGCTCGAACAAGGGAAAGCGGCTCGAACAGTGACCTTCAACAACAAGGAGTTGGAAAAAGCGGCGCATGATTTATTTCTTCTGACCAATAAGCCGGTATTGTACGTTTGTAATGTTGACGAAGCTTCGGCAGTTTCTGGCAATGCGTATGTCCAAGCCATTCGGGAAGCGATTCGAGAAGAAAACGCCGAATTATTGATTGTAGCAGCTAAAATCGAATCGGAAATCGCTGAGTTTGAAACCTTCGATGAACGTGAAATGTTTCTCGGCGAACTGGGATTAAAAGAATCGGGCGTCAACCGGTTGATTAAAGCAGCTTATCATTTGTTAAAACTGGAAACGTTTCTCACTGCCGGTCCGCAGGAAGTAAGGGCTTGGACCTACTTGAAAGGAAGTAAAGCGCCGCAATGCGCCGGAGTTATCCATACCGATTTTGAAAAAGGATTCATCCGTGCGGAGGTGATTAAATACGCCGATTATATCCATCTCGGATCGGAAAACGCTTGCCGGGAAGCAGGCAAAATGTATGTCGAAGGAAAAGAGTATGTCGTACAGGATGGAGATATCATGCATTTTCGATTTAACGTTTAATTAATTAAAATAAAAAACGCAATGAAAAAGTTTTTTCTATTAATTACGGGATTGTTTATATTGATGAGCGCCCAAGCACAGGATAGTAAAAAGGTAGCCACAAATTTAACAAATTATGTTAGAGGAGATACCACCCAAGGGTGGAGACATTTCGGACTCACAAGTCTTTCTTTTGGCCAAACTTCCCTCCAGAATTGGGTGGCAGGAGGTAATAATACGTTTTCCGGTGATTTTATTTTTAATACTTCATTGAATTATTTGAAAGACAAGATTTTTTGGGACAACAATTTAGCAGTGGAATACGGGACGGTGTATTCTTCTACCGCCGATTGGATGAAAGCGGCCGATAAATTGAGTCTGACTTCTATCACCGGTCATAAAATCTCCAAAACATGGTCTCTTTCCGCTTTGTTGAGTTTCTATACCCAATTTGCCAATGGATATGATTATGCTACGGACAGAAATAAACGCATCTCTACTTTTATGGCTCCCGGTTATTTAGATATAGCTTTAGGTCTTACGTATAAACCAAATGCTAAATATTCGGTATTCCTCTCCCCTATCTCCGAGCGGGCGACTTTTGTGCTGGACGATTCGCTTTCCAATAAAGGCGCCTTTGGAGTTACTCCCGGAAAGAAAACAAATTTTCAAACCGGCGCTTATGTGTTGGCGAGTACCACTCAATCAATTTCATCCAATTTGAGCCTCATTTCTTCGTTGGATTTATTTACACCCTACACGAAAGATTTTGGAAATATCGATGTCAATTGGGATTTACTTATCAGTTATAAACTCAGTAAACTATTGACAGCCACTTTAAATACCACGCTCAGGTATTATGATAAAGAGTTACATAAAGTTCAATTCAAAGAAATATTAGGATTGGGATTTACCTATAAATTTTAAGCATACAAGATGAAATCTTTTTTATTTATTTTTTATTTTTTTATACTTATGACGACTTCTTGCCAATCGAACGCTCAGACGTACACGATTGAAACCAATCTTGGCAATATTCGGGTGAAATTATATAAAAAAACGCCATTGCACAAGGAGAATTTCGAAAAATTGGTCGCAGAGCAGTTCTACGATAGCGTATTGTTCCACCGGATTATAGCCGGGTTTATGATTCAAACGGGAGATCCGGCGACAAAGCCTGCTTCCGATACGGATAGCCTTATAGATAAACTGAACTACACCATTCCAGCCGAATTTGTCCCCGAATATTTTCACAAAAGAGGCGCCTTGGCGGCAGCGCGTTTTGGCGATACAACGAATCCTGAAAAGCGCTCCTCTTCTTCGCAATTCTACATTGTGCAAGGTCGTACGTATACTGATGATGAATTAAACCAAATAGAAGAGAATCTTCATATTCAATTTTCGGAGTTTCAGCGGGGAATTTATAAGACTATTGGAGGAACCCCTTTTTTAGACCATAATTACACGGTATTCGGCGAGGTAGTTAAGGGGATGGAGGTTGTCGACGCCATTGCATCCGTTCCGACCGGACCAAGTGATGTTCCCGTAAAAGATGTTCGAATCTTGCGAATCGTCAAAAAATAACGGCTGTGATTCCCGGCGACGACTATTTTATGAAACAAGCCTTATCGGAAGCCGGAATGGCTTTCGATAAAGGTGAAGTGCCTGTCGGAGCCGTCATCGTATGCGAAGGAAAAATTATTGCGCGAGCACATAACCTAACCGAAACATTGAACGACGTCACTGCTCACGCCGAAATGCAAGCAATTACGGCAGCAGCTTTCATGCTTGGCGGCAAATATCTAATTGATTGCACATTGTATGTAACCGTCGAACCTTGTGCGATGTGTGCCGGCGCATTAGCCTGGGCGCAAATCAGACGAATCGTTTACGGAGCGGATGACGAAAAACGCGGGTTTACGAAGTTAACGCCCGGAGCGCTTCATCCTAAGACCAAAGTTCAATCAGGCGTTTTGGCAGAAGAGGCCGCCCTGTTGATGAAACGATTTTTTAAGGAATTGAGGGGATGAGCGGTATCAATAGATTGCCGAATATCAATAATCCAAAACTAATAAATACAAATAGGATAGGATTGATGCAAGAGGCATCACGGCAAAAATAGATAGTGCCGGAAATTTTACAGCAACTTTTGAAAGCTATATTCCACTTGATGTTGTCATAGGATACGGATTCAAAACCAATTTTTGGGTATTGCTTCATCCCGGAGACAATTTATTTGTACAATTCGACGGAAAATACGACAACCGCCCCGAACTGTTATCATCAATTAAATTCAAAGGAAGCAGAGCAAAAACAAACCAATATGCGGCAAAATTCCAACAGATTTATTTTTCCAGCGAACTGTATTCTGATTGGGATAAAAAAAACAGGGCAGTCAAAGAATATGACGTAAACCAATATATTCAATATTTAGATACTGTACAGCAAAAAAGTAAAGAACTTTATAACCAATTTGTTGCCGCAAATAGACCTGATGATGAAAGCAAAGAATGGGCATTGTTATTCATTGAACAGGACTATTATGACAAAATTGGTTGGTATGCAGGCGACCACAGGCGATCCAACAACATGAATTGGGACAATACTTGGGATGTCCCAAAAGGATTTTACGACAAATTTCTAAATCGTCTGCCGATTGAACCGTCCATGTTTATCAGCGCTTATGCATTATCAAGTTTTTGCGAGAGATTTGGCTGTTATGTTACCGACAATCTCAGAGGCAGAGGAGAAACAGATAACCCGCCGTGGGGAGTACGTCCCGGAGTAGGTATGATAGTTCCCATAGAAATTTACGACTCTATACGCAT
>Ga0123354_10000448_pt1 | contig 40532 bp, 29 predicted proteins | sample TergutLab28metaG_2_FD_97872 | JGI IMG/M metagenome (GOLD analysis project Ga0123354, IMG submission 97872) | Labiotermes labralis P4 segment gut microbial communities from Petit-Saut dam, French Guiana - Lab288 P4 | ecosystem: Host-associated > Arthropoda: Insects > Digestive system > Gut ... | reverse complement strand
TCCAGCTCGAAGACCAGCAAGGTCGCCGCACCGATGATGACCGACACGAGCAGCACCAGCACCAACGACGGACGTGACAGCAAAGGTTCGCGTGGGTCGCGCGGGGGTCGGCGCATCACCGACGGTTCGGCGGGCTCAGCGGCCAACGACAGCGACAAGGTCACCGCTGTGACCAGGTTGACCCACAAGATCTGCACGGGGGCCAGCGGCAACGTCCAGCCGAGCAGCACCGCGACGAGGATCACCAACGACTGCGCACCATTGGTCGGCAGCAAGAAGACCACGGACTTGCGGATGTTGTCGTAGATCCGCCGCCCCTCTTCGACGGCACGTTCAATAGTGGCGAAGTTGTCGTCGGCCAAGACGATGTCGGCTGCGTCCTTGGTCGCTTCCGTGCCTTTGATACCCATGGCCACACCGATGTCGGCGCGGGTGAGCGCCGGGGCGTCGTTGACGCCGTCGCCGGTCATGGCCACGACCTCACCGTGCGACTGCAACGCCCGCACGATGCGGATCTTGTGCTCGGGGCTGGTGCGGGCGAACACGTCTACGTCACGCACCACGTCGCGCAGCTGTTCGTCGCCCATGGTCTCCAGCTGGGCACCGGTGACCGCTTCGACGTCGTCGCCGACGACGATCCCCAGCTCGCGGGCGATGGCCACGGCTGTGCCCGCGTGGTCGCCGGTGATCATCTTCACGCGGATCCCTGCGGCGTGGCAGTCTGCGACGGCAGCGGTCGCCTCGGGGCGTGGAGGGTCGACGATCCCGACCAGGCCCAAGAACACCAACGCAGTCTCCAGGTCGGCCAGGGTCAGGGTGTCGCGTTCGTCAGCGTCGTGCGCCCCGGCGGGGATAGACGCGGCGGCCAGGACCCGCAGCCCCTGCGACCCGAGCTCGTCGATGACGGCTTCCCACGTGCCGGTGTCCAGCGGGGCCGTGCCGACCAGGGACCACTGGGCGGTGCAGCGTTCCAGCAGCCGGTCGGGGGCGCCCAGCACGTGGATGACCCGTCCGGTGCCCGGCACGTCGTCGAGCGTCGCCGACAGCTTGTTCGCCGATTCGAACGGCACCTGGGCGACGCGTGTGACCACCTCGGTGTCGACTCCGGCCTTGGTCGCCAAGACGTCCAGGGCCCCTTCGGTGGGCTCCCCGACCACCCGCCACAACCCGTCGACCTTTTCCAGCTGGGCGTCGCTGGTGCACCCGAGGGCAAGCACCAGGGCAGCCAGGTCCGGGTAGTCGGTGACGGTGGCACTGTCCCCGGCGGGGTCAAGCAGGTGCCCGTCAGGGGCGTACCCGGACCCGGTCACCATGTACGTGCGGGCGGGGGTGACCACGACCCGGGCGGTCATCTCGTTCTGGGTGAGGGTGCCGGTCTTGTCTGAGCAGATCGTCGTGACCGAGCCCAGGGCCTCCACCGCGGTGAGCTTGCGGGTGATCGCCCGGCGCCGGGCCATCTGCTGCACACCCAGCGCCAAGGTGATGGTCACCAACGCAGGCAGCCCTTCAGGTACTGCCGCGACAGCGAACCCGATAGCTGCGGAGATCATCTCGTCGCGCGGGAACGAGTGCACGAACCGCCCGATGACCAGCATCACCACAGCCATGACGGCGATGAGCACCGACAGGTGCTTGCCGAGCCGGGCCAGCTGGCGCGTCAGCGGGGTGTCCAGCGGGTCGACCTCGGCGACCAGTGTCTGGATCTTTCCGATCTGGGTGTCGGGCCCTGTGGCCGTCACCACACCGACCCCCGCCCCAGCGGTGACCAGCGTCGAGGAGAACAACATGCAGGACCGGTCGCCAACACCCGCGTCCTCGCCGACCGCGTCGGCGTCCTTGGCCGCCGGAACAGACTCACCGGTCAGCGCGGCCTCGTCGACCCGCAGGTTGGTCGCGGTCAGCAGCCGCAGGTCCGCAGGGACCCGGTCACCGGGCCGTACCCGCACCACGTCGCCGGGCACCAGCACCGCAGCGTCCGCCAACCCCCACTCCCCGTCGCGCCGCACCTGGGCGTCCACCGACATCATGTGCTTGATCGAGTCCAGCGCTTTTTGCGCCCGCCCCTCCTGCAAGAACCCCACCAGAGCGTTGATCACCGCCACAGCGAGGATCACCGTGAAATCCACCCACTCCGCCAGCACCGCCTTGAGCACCGCAGCAGCCAGCAGGATGTAGATCAGCACGTCTTCGAAGTGCGCCATGAACCGTCGCCACGCCGGCGGACGAGACGGTTCAGGTAACTCGTTACGCCCGTTGGCGTACAGCCGCTGGTCCGCGTCGTCGCTGGTCAGACCATCAGAAGTAGACGTCAGGCGTCGTAGCACCTCGTCAGAAGACAGCGCGTGCGGAGCCTTCGAGACGACAGCGTCAATGATCATCTCAACCTCGGGTCGGCTTTCTAGATCTTCACCGCAAACCCCCATCCATGCAACCGCAACATTGGGCTAAACGGGGGTTCAGGACCCACCGGACCAGACACATTCCTGCGACATCCCCCCGCAAACCGGTCCAGATCATGCATCACGCACGACGACCTCGTTCAGTGTGGTCGAGGACGTTCACCATTGTGAACGTCCTCGACCACACTGAGGTTTTCTCACCAAGGTGAATGACGTAGACCAACAACGTCGGGTCTGACCTGGGGTGATGGTGTCGTGGCGTGTCGCGGCAGGGGCGTGGGGTCCTTGGGGCAAGCTGGTTTCGACCAAGAAAACGGCTCTCTAAGGACCCCACGTGATCACCTATCGTGCCACTGTCGACGTCCCGGTCAAGACCTGCGCCACCGTGGCCGGGTGGCTGGGCGCCCACCGCCGCGCCAACGACGCCCGTCCCTGGCAGCGCGCGGCGACCTGCTGGGCGCAGGCCGTGCTGGTGCTGCGCTGGTTCAAAGACGGCACCAGCGTGCGGATCTTGGCCCGCGACGCCGCAGCCAGCCAGGCCACCGCCTACCGGTACCTGCACGAAGCCCTCGACGTCATCGCCGACCGGGCCCCCGACCTGCACGACGTCCTCGCCGAGGGCCACAGGCAAGGCTGGTCCCACCTGTGCCTGGACGGGACCTTGGTACCCACCAACAGGTCCGCCCAGAGGTCGGCGACCAGCGGGTACGACCTGTGGTACTCCGGCAAGCACAACAAGCACGGCGCCAACGTGCAGGTCCTGACCGACCCGACCGGGTACCCAGTGTGGGTCAGCCCGGCCGAGCCAGGCTCGACCCACGACATCACCGCCGCCCGCACCCACGCACTACCAGCCCTGTACCCCGCCGCAGCAGCAGGCATGCCGACCCTGGCCGACAAGGGCTACACCGGCGCAGGCATCGGCATCAAGGTCCCGGTCAAGGGCCACGACCTGCACATCGACCACACCGCCTTCAACCGCCTGCTCATCGACCTGCGCGCACCCGCCGAACGCGCCAACGCCCTGCTCAAGAACACCTTCAAAGCACTGACCCGCGTCAGCGTCGACCCCTACCGGACCACACAGATCATCGCCGGAGCACTCGTCCTCCTCCATCTACAACGAGGAAGCCGGTGACCACCCTGATGAGAAAACCTCACTGAACGAGGTCGTGGCCCGGGTGCGCGCCTGGCCCCGGTTGAGGCCACCACTGGTCGAAGGGGTTGACGACGGTGACCCCGTGCCAGGTGAGTCCCGCATGGAAGTCCTCGGAGGACGGAGACAGTGGCCCCCGTACACCGCGGTTAAACCCTATTGGATGAAAGCCGACCGTCCCTCGGCGTGGACAGACCTTGGTGCAGTACCGTGAAGTATCAACACCGGCCCCTCTGAGCGTTCAGCGTTTTGCTGCCAGCGCTGATGGGCCGGTTCTCTTGTTCCAGGGGGACCCGTGAAGCCGATCAAGCCGCACCTGACCTACGCCCAGCAGGTGGACCTCCTGGAACGGCGAGGCTTGGTCGTCGCTGACCGTGACGCTGCAGTCGATGCGCTGCGCCGCGTCGGGTACTACCGGTTCTCGGCCTACACCTACGTTTTCCGGCCGATCCAGGCTAGCGGGCGACCCCGCCGCTCCGACTGTCTCGTCGACGGCGCCACGTTTGCCGATGCCCTCAGCCTGCACGACTTCGACGACCGGCTCCGGGTCGTACTCCTCGCTGGCCTCCAACAGCTGGAGGTGGCGCTACGTACCCAGGTCGGGCATGAGCTCGGCCGTCGAAACCCTCTTGCCCACCTCGACCCGACACACCTCGATCCGCGACGGTGCGCAACTGCCGCTGACCGCCCAAGGACACCAGAGTCCAACGCCTACGACGACTGGCGGGAACGCTTCGACGACCTCGTCCACGAGGCCAGGAACGAAGAGTTCGTCAAGCACCACCTTGTGCACTACGACGGCCAGATGCCGGTGTGGGTCGCCGTCGAGGTAATGACGTTCGGGACCCTGATCAGGCTGTACAGCCTCATTAGCACCCCGGAGGCGCGAACCGTGGCGCGGTGCTTCTTCGCCTACAACCGAGACCTGCTCTTCGGCTGGCTCAAACCCTTGAACACGCTGCGCAACCACTGTGCCCATAACGGGCGGATCTGGAACCGGGCGACGGTGTACCCCCCAAAACGCGGTTCAAGCAGGGTGCTCCCACCCGACCTGGCCCACCTGGCCACGGCCGACAACCACCGCCTGTACTACCTCGCCGCTCTCACGGCGCACCTCCTGCGGTCGATTGATCCACGAACACGCTGGCCACAACGTTTCGTTGAGGTCATGAAAAGGTTCCCCGCCACCCCCGCTGCGACTGTGGAGCGCGATATGGGCTTTCCCTCCGACTGGCGCACCCTCGACCTGTGGCAGACCCCCAAACGCTGAACGGACTGGGCGCCAAGCACGCCGAAGGTATCCGCGCCCACCTGGTGTCATCCGGAGTCCACGACCTCGTTCAGTGTGGTCGACGACCCGGGGTGCGTACCTGCCTGGCCTCGGGCGACGTCACAACTGGTCGAAGGGGGTTGACGACGGTGACTCCGTGCCACGTGCCGGGTACCTCAACTCACCGTGCGTCTCACCAGGACGGAAGAACGGCTTCGCCGTTCACGGCTCAAGGTTCAGCCAGAACGCTGGGCGGACAGCCCACGACGACGACACGAGGAAACCAGAGTCGCGGACGTCTCCGTCGCGGGAGACGCCAGCGCAGTAGACGGGGGACCTACCGGAAGAACGCAACCACCACCAGGAGCTCTCGCCTTCTTCGTTCTTCGCTATCCCGTGCACACCCAAGGCAAACCGTTTCAGCTTCCTGTACGCCTTCCAGTCGCTAGGCACTTCATCAGTGAAATATCCTGCGGCGTCTTCCATGCTGAGGAGGAAGAACTGGTCCGTCGTGTCTTCGCCGCCGTCGGTGTCCCACACCGGGTTGGGGCCGTTGTGCACCTTGCGACGCAAGACCCGGTCGGTCAACGGCTTGCCCAACGAGTCAGCGAACTCTTCGTTCAGCCAACGGCGCAGGTCGCACCGTGCCCAGCTGGTGCGGATATCGGCCTTGTTGTACGGGCCGGTGCCGATCACACGGTCGGCCAGCAGGAGGGCCTGGCGGTCGGACCCCTCAGACCTGACCTCCAGCACCCGCCAGTCAACACCGCTGAGACGGACCACCGCGCTCAGCAAGACGTTCGCACACTCCTCCTGCACGTCTTCTTCGGTGGACGGGTCGCGGGTCCAGTAGTCGACGAGACCGCCGAGGCGACGCCGACGTGGTGCAGGTCGCAACGGGGTGCGAGCTCCGGAACCAGTGTCGGCCTCGCTGACCAGGTGGTCGCCCGGTTCGACCGGGTCCGACGACACCGACGCCGGACCTGGCGCACCGTTGGTACCGCCGGGCAACGCCTCTAGTTTCGGTGTGCGTTCCGGTTGCTCCTCGGGCTCGGTCTCACGGGGTGCTGGAGCAGCAGCGAACCGGAAATGGTTCTCGACCAGCTCTGAGAACCCAGAACGCCGGGGAATATGTGCCTCGTCGCCGGAGTACAAGATTTGGGCTGCCTGGACAAAGGCCCAGCCGGAACGGTCCTCGCCGTCGGGCTCTTTCTCGTCGGGCTGGTCTTTCCAGCGGGCTCCGGTCCGGCAGAACAGGACACCGAGACTGCTCTCCTTGCCCCTGTCGGCGTCGTGGGCGAAGAAGAAGCGCCAGAACTTACGGGTGCGGTCGTCGTGGCGTCGGCGCAGCTGGGTGAAAGCTTCGCGGTAGCACGTCTTGAGCGCTGAGATCACTGCCATGATCCGCGGGTCATAATCATCGCCCAGCTTTGCGGAGGCGATAGCGTGGTCGACGGCAAACGTGTTCACGGTACGCAGGACGAGACGGATTGACGCATCGACCTGCGGGTCGTCGAAAGCCAGACGCCACAGGTCCTGAACGATCGTGTGGATCGCTTCGTCTTGCAGCGAATCGTCTGCTGCCTTGCGCAAGGCGGTCATCACGAACTCGGTGCGCTGGCTCTTTTCTGCCGGGGGCAGGTCGAAGGCGTACTGGATCATCTTCTCCAGGTACCGTCCTGCGACCTGTGGGTCTTCGTACTGCTTGACCTGCTGGACCGCACGTTCGACGGCCTGGTCGTCCACAGCGAGGACGAACACGCACTTCTCGTGGTTCATGAAAAGACGGATCTTCTCCAGCAGGTTCACCACGTTCTCAGGAAGGCACCGGTCGAGGTCGTCGACGAAGAACACCAGGCGGCCTTCGCCGGCCAGGGCGTCGAGGGCCTGAGCAAAATGGTTGCGCAGCTGGACCTGGGCGTCGACGACCGCCATACGGTCTTTCCGGAGCGCCTCACTGCGCCGCTGGTAGCCGCTGAACACTCCATGGCCAGCCTGGTCCAACGCGGCCCACAACAAAGGGGTGACCTTGTCGAGCTTGTCGACCGCCGTCTGGAGCAGGGTGCTCGTCCTGTCCTGTTCAGCACGGGCGAGAGCGAGCATGGCCAGCACCGGGTTGATATCGTCCTGGTGCTCCCACAGGTCGAACCAGACCGTGTGGCAGGCTGTCGGGCCGCCTTCGTCACACCTGTCGTCCACTTTCCTCTGTATCTGGTGCAAGAGGCTGGTCTTTCCCTCGCCCCATCCCCCGTACACCGCGATGGTGAACGGCGGAGGCCGCATCTGGATCACCGTGGCGATATGCGACGCCAGGTCGTCACGTCCGAGCCCGTCCTGTTTCGCTGGCTCGTCGGAGACCATGTGGAAACAGGCCCCCCGGGCCGACATCGCTGCCCGCGCCGATCTGGACACCGCAGCAGACAGGTCCGCAGCACCGATCTCGGCCCGCTCTGGCAGGTCCGGTCGTCGTGCCGGTTCGCCCATGTCGCCCTCCGTGACACCTGCACGCCAGCTTACCCGGTGCCACCGTGACGCGCCTTTCCCACCAGGGATGTCGTCGTCACTGGAGGTCGTAGTTGGGGGCTTCTACGGTCATCTGGATGTCGTGGGGGTGGGACTCTTTGAGGCCGGCGGTGGTGATGCGGACGAAACGGCCGCGTTGTTTGAGGTCGGCGATGGTGTGGGCGCCTACGTAGAACATGGACTGGTGGAGGCCGCCAACGAGCTGGTGGGCTACGGCGGCCAGGGGGCCGCGGTAGGGGACTTGGCCTTCGATGCCTTCGGGGACGATCTTGTCGTCGGAGTCGACGTCGGCTTGGAAGTAGCGGTCTTTGGAGTACGAGACACGGCCGCGGGAGGCCATGGCGCCGACGGAGCCCATACCGCGATAACGCTTGTACTGTTTGCCGTTACGCAGGACAAGCTCGCCAGGCGACTCTGCGCAGCCAGCCAGGAGGCCGCCGAGCATGACGGTGTCGGCGCCAGCGACGAGGGCTTTGGCGATATCGCCGGAGTACTGCAGGCCACCGTCGCCGATGACGGGGACGCCTGCGCGGTGGCATGCCTGGGACGCTAACCAGATCGCGGTGACCTGCGGCACACCTACCCCGGCCACGACGCGGGTGGTGCAGATCGAGCCGGGGCCGACACCGACCTTGACCGCGTCGACCCCAGCGTCGACGAGGGCCTGGGCGCCTTCGCGGGTGGCGATGTTGCCTCCGACGACCTGGACCCTGGATGTCGCGGGGTCGGATTTCAACCGACGGACCATGTCGAGCATGGCGCGGGCGTGGCCGTTGGCGGTGTCGACGACCAGGACGTCCACCCCGGCGTCGACCAGGGCTGTGGCACGTTGCCAGGCGTCGCCGTAGAACCCGACGGCCGCGCCGACGCGTAACCGGCCTTCGCCGTCTTTGGTGGCGTTGGGGTACTGCTCGGTCTTGACGAAGTCTTTGACGGTGATGAGACCGGCCAGACGCCCGTCGTCGACCAGCGGCAGCTTTTCCACCTTGTGCTTGGCCAGCAGGGCAGCAGCGTCAGCCCGTTCGATACCGACTGGTCCGGTGACCAGCGGCATGGGGGTCATGACGTCGCGCACGCGTCGGGCAGCCCACTCACGCACCGGTACGAAACGCAGGTCACGGTTGGTGATGATGCCCAGCAGGCGGCGTCCGTCGTCGACCACGGGCAGGCCAGAGACCCGGTACGTGCCGCACTGGCGGTCGAGGTCTTCGAGGGTGGCGTCGGGGCCGATGGTCACCGGGTCGGTGATCATCCCTGACTCGGAGCGTTTCACCAGGTCGACCTGGTGCGCCTGGTCTTCGATAGACAGGTTGCGGTGCAGCACCCCCAGCCCGCCGTGCCGGGCCATGGCGATAGCCATACGGCCCTCGGTGACGGTGTCCATCGCCGCGGAGACCAGCGGCGAGCGTACCGAGATCTTCTTGGTCAGCTGGCTGGTCGTGTCGACCTGGGACGGCACGACATCTGTCTCACCAGGTAGCAGCAAGACGTCATCGAAAGTCAGTCCAACAAGTCCGAAAGGGTCTACGGGGGTTTCAGTGGGGCTCACCGGGCCATCGTAGCTGCGTCACCAGGACGTCTTCACCCGCTCGGCTTCACCCGGACAGCTCACTGGATGAGACCGCGGCGCATCCCGATCGCCACCGCCTGGGCCCGGTCGGACGCCCCGAGCTTGCGGAACAGACGCCGTGCGTGGGTCTTGACGGTGTCTTCCGACAGGTACAGGTCCTGGCCGATCTGGGCGTTGGAGCGACCGTTGCTCATCCCGACGAGCACCTCCAGCTCGCGGCGGGTCAGCACCGGCTGGGTCTTCTCGTTCTCTTTGGTCTCGCGTGGGCGGGGCTCTTCGCGTGGCGGGGGTGGCGGCGTGGCGGGCGCCATGGACGCCACAGCGTGCACGTGCGCGGCGACGGCGGCCAGCTCGGCACGGTTCACCTCGGGAGTCAAGAAACCGCGGGCACCCAGCGCCAACGCACGTACGAGGGACTCGGTGTCGTCAGGGCCAGCGAGCACGACGACAGCAGCGTGCGGCGCGACCTGGGCCAGACGACGCATCGCCTCACCGGGTCCGGGCGTGGGCAGGTCGGCGTCCAGCAGCACCACGGTGGGTGCCAGGCGCCGGGCGAGCACGACGAGCTCGTCGGCGGACGCTGCTGCGCGTACAGGTGCCAACAGCGGGACGCCGAGCGAAGTCACCACGATCCGCTCACGTACAGATGCGCTGGCATGGCACACGACCACTCCGGCCATGTCCCCTCCTTCTGGGTAAGGCGGGTCCCCCGAACGGGGTCACTGTTGTTGTATCGGAAGCACAGGTCCCACTTGTGAGTGACGCTGAGGTGGCCGAACCGTGGGTGAGGTCGAGTGTCCCTTGGCAGGGAAGCACCGACACGGTCATCACACCTCTTCATCCTGGACCGTCAAGGCGGCCCTCAACTCATGGACGAGCCCGGCAACCGACCGCGCTCGTTGGACCTCTGGCCCCGTCGGGACGCGGGCAAAGTCCTCCGTTGGTACCAGGACGAACTGTGGCAGATCGGGCCGTTCGGAGATGAGCGCTTCGACCAACGACATGTCAGCGTCACGCCGGTCTGCGACCGTGACCACGGCACGAGCCCTGGTCATCATCACCAGATCGACCAGGTGACGGGCCGACATCGGACCCGACACCATCCTGGCGTCAACCCCACCCACAGCGGCAGCAACCGCGTGCAAGAGGAGAGGGCGAGCCTCTCCTGGCGGGGAGAGCAGCAGCACGACCCCGGAGGGATGCGCCGCTACTGCCGTCATTCTGTCACGAATTGCGGCACATACCGCCATTTGGACCAGCAGGTCGGCATCTTGGCCGGGAGGGTCGAGCTCGGTGTGCAGGGCAAGCTGCTCCCGTGCGGGCACCACGAGGTCGGTCCACCAGGCGATCACATCCTGGCCGTCGATCCGCAGCAGACCCTCCAGACGCTGCATGTCAGCGTCGAGCGCGGCCTCGACCACGGCCTTCGGGGTGCGTGCGGCTCCGAAGAACTGGTCGACGGCAGACGGGTCGCCGTCCAGGGCGGCAGCCGCGGCGTCGGCGGGGGCGACTCCCCCCGCGGTGAGCCGACGCATCACCATGAGACGGTCGACGTCGACTGCGGTGTAGCGGCGGTGTGCCCCGGCAGCGTGGTCGGACGGTCCGAGCCCATAACGACGGTCCCATGTGCGCAGCGTCGCCGGCGCGACGCCCAGGCGCCGGGCGACAGCGGCGACCGCGAGCAGCGGCTGCTCGCGGTCTTGGGTGCGACCCGCAGAGGCCATGGCCAGATTCTGCCAGTCCCTAGCCCCCTCACGTCACCGACGAGCCGGTCCAACTGGTCCCGATGTGCGTACTGGCGTCCGATATGAGACGGTATCGTTTCACCTGCACGGCCTACGACACACTCTTGAACAACCTCTGGCGCGGTTGTATGTTGGCAGGACCTGTTCGTTCGATCGATGGAGTGGAGGCTCCGATGGCGGAGATCTCACGACTGCCCGGCCCCGTGATGGAGTTGTGGGAGTGGCAGTTCGAAGGCGCGTGCCGCAGCGCCGACCCGACCCTGTTCTTCCACCCTGAGGGCGAGCGTGGGGCTGCTCGCCAGCGCCGTGCCGAGGCCGCCAAGGCCGTGTGCGCGGCGTGCCCAGTGCTCGACGAGTGCCGGGAACAGTCCCTGAAAGTCCGCGAACCTTACGGCGTGTGGGGTGGGCTGTCGGAGGACGAGCGCTATGAGCTGCTCGCCGCGCGACGCCGTGCCAACGCCGCTGCAGCCGCTGCCGCCGCAGGCTGACCTCGCCCAAGCACCGACCCGACGACGCAGACCCTAGCAAGACAGGGTGCGTCGGCGTGGTCGTGCGCCCAGGCGCCGAACTCTCCGGCCTCGCCGCCGTGGCCCTGTGACCTGGGCATCTAGCACTCGCCTTGACCGAGTGCTAACCAGTTCCTAGAGTGTGCTCGTCGGTACTCATGACAGAGTGCCGGTGAGCCGGGCCCCGGCACCCGCGACGACGGTGGCCATCGGCGAAGACATCCGTACCACTCACGCGAAGGGGAGGTCCGCAGTGTCGGTCTCCATCAAGCCGCTCGAGGACCGGATCGTGGTCAGGACCCTCGAGGCCGAGACCACGACCGCATCGGGTCTGGTCATTCCGGACAGCGCCAAAGAGAAGCCCCAGGAGGGCGAAGTCTTGGCCATCGGTCCGGGCCGGATCGACGACAACGGCAACCGGGTGCCGCTGGACGTGGCAGTCGGCGACACCGTCATCTACTCCAAGTACGGCGGCACCGAGGTCAAGTACGGAGGGGATGAGTACCTCATCCTCTCGGCCCGTGACATCCTCGCGATCGTCACCAAGTGAGGTTCTGAACCTCGACAGCCTCGACGGCCCCCGTCCGCACGGACGGGGGCCGTCGGCGTGCCAGGCGTGTCGTTGCCTGGCGTGTCGGGACGCCGGGTGACTTCTGGCAGGATCGAGGGGTGACACCGGAGGCTCTGGCAGCGTTGCTCAGCGCGCAGGGGTGGACTTTGCTGCAGGCGCTGCCCCCTTATGACGAACGGCACGCCCTACGGGTCTCACAACGGCTGCACGACGAAGGGATCGACCCGGCGCTCGTCGCGGCGGTGCTCACCCAGTCGCGGCTGCGGGCCAAAGCACGAGCCAAGTTCGGTGACTTCGCCGACGGGATGCTGTTCACCCCCACCGGGCTGGAGCAGGCGACCCGGCTGACAGTGGCCGCCCACCACGCCCAGCGCTTCCGTGCGGCACGGTTCACGTCCGTGGCAGACCTGACCTGTGGGATCGGCGCCGACACCATGGCGTTCGCGGGGGTCGGGCTGTGCGTCCAAGCCGCCGAGATCGACGAGGCCACCGCAGCGATAGCCACCGTGAACCTGCGGCACTTCCCCGAAGTGATGGTGCTGCACACCGACGGGCTGACGCTGGACCTGACCGAGACCGACGCGGTGTGGGCCGACCCCGGACGACGACGGCGCTCGGGGTCACGGGTGTTCAACCCCGCGTCCTTCTCTCCCCCGCTCGACCAGGTCCTGGCGCTGCGCGAGATCAAACCCCTGGGGATCAAGCTCGGTCCGGGTCTGGCGCACTCAGCCATCCCCCGCGACGCGCGCGCCCAGTGGGTGTCGGTGGACGGTGATGTCGTCGAGGTCGGGCTGTGGTTCGGACCGTTGGCCCCTGAAGGCCCCGGCCGGGGGGCACTGGTGCTCACCGGCGACGAGGCCCATGTGGTCACGGCGGGACCGGACGGACCGCCCAAGGCTGCCACCGGACCTGTCGGCGGGTACCTGTACGAACCCGACGGAGCGGTGATCCGGGCCGGGCTCGTCGGGCAGGTCGCCGCAGACCTGCGCGGTCGCCTCGTGGACCCGACGATCGCGTACGTCACCAGCGACCACCGGGCCTCGTCTCCGGTCGCCACCGGCTTCCGGGTGGTCGACAACCTCCCCTTCGGCGTCAAGACCTTGCGGACCTACCTGCGCCAACGCGGTGTCGGGCGCCTGGAGGTCAAGAAACGCGGCACAGCGGTCACCCCGCAGGCCCTGCGCGCCCAGCTCGGGCTGCGCGGGCCCGCGGCGGCGACCGTCGTGCTGACCCGGGTGGCCGGAGCCCAACGGGTCCTGGTCGTCGAGCGTCTGTGACGGCTCGGCCCAGCTGTCACCGGGCTCAGCCGTAGCGGATCTCCACCCGTCGGTTCTGGGCCCGGCCCTCGGGGTAGTCCTCGCCCCCCTGGGTGTTCTCCGCGACCGGGTCTTGCGAACCCATCCCCACGGCGTTGACCGTGAGGTCTGGACGTTCCTTCGCGATGATCGCGGCCACCGCGTCAGCCCGGGCCTGGGACAGCGCGAGGTTGTCCTCGTCGGTGCCCACCGAGTCGGTGTACCCGGTGACGTCGATCGTCGCCTTGTTCGGCACCGGCTTGACCGCCTCGGCGATGGCCTTCGCCCCAGCCTCGTTGATATCAGCCTTGCCGAACTGGAACAGCACGTCGGTCGAGATCGTCACGACGTTCTGCCCGTCCTTCTTCTCCGGCTGCACCCACGGCCCGACGCGGTTGGCCAGGTCGATCTGCGAGACGGTGTTGTGCATGCTGAACTCTTTGACGGTTCCCGCCAGCTTCATCTCCACGACCGAGCTCTGCAGGTCGGCGTTCGAGACGGGGTCCATCGTCTTCACGTCGAAAGCATCGACCACGATCGGTTTCGCGGTGCGGACCGGCTCGGCCCCACCACCACCAGAGCTGCGCTGAGACACCGCGAACACCACACCACCGACGACGAGAACCGCAGCGACGGCCCCGACGGCGACCAAGGGCCACCGGCGACGTCCCGACGCGGCCGGTTCGGCCAGGTAGTCAGGCGGGAGCGTCGACGCAGGGCCAGCCTCCGCTGCGGTCGGCACCAGCTCTGCCGGCAGCGGCGGAGCCGACGACGGCATCCGCGCCGTGGTGTCCATGACGATCGCAGCGGTGTCGTCCACCGCCGGGCCCCCGTTCGGGACAGGGACAGGAAGGGAGCCAGTACCGTCGGCGCGCACCGCCTCGATCGCAGCACGGAACTCGGCAGCCGTCTGGTAACGCTGGTCGCGGTCCTTGACCAGGGCCTTGGCCACGATCTCGTCGAGCGCTGGTGACAACGCCGGGTTGATGGTGCTCGGGACCCGCGGAGTCTCTTGGATGTGCTGGACGGCCACCACGATGGGCGACTCGGCGGAAAAAGGTGGCTGACCGGTCAACAGCTCGAACAGCACACAACCGGTGGAGTACAGGTCCGAGCGGAAATCCACCGGTCTGCCTTCGGCGTGCTCAGGCGACAGGTACGCCGGGGTCCCCACGACGGTCTGGGTGATCGTCACATGGTCGGTCACCGCCCGCGAGATCCCAAAGTCCATCACTTTCACCACCCCGTCGGGGGTGATCATGATGTTGCCCGGTTTGATGTCCCGGTGGACGATACCTCCCTGGTGGGCGAACTCCAGCGCCGTGAGGACGTCACTGGTGATCCGCAGCGCCTGGTCGACCGCCATGGGCTGACCCTCGGTCATGGTCTCGCGCAGGGTACGCCCGGGGACAAACTCCATGACGATGAACGGTTCGGCCGTGCCGTCACCGGTGTCGTGCACACCGACGATCGCCGGGTGGTTCAGCGACGCCGCAGAGTGGGCCTCACGCTGGAACCGGGCACGGACCGAGTCGTCGTCAGCCAGGTCAGGCCGCAACAGCTTGACGGCGACGGTCCGGCCGAGCCTGCGGTCGGTGGCGGCGTACACCTGCGCCATACCGCCGGTGCCGAGCAGCTCGCCCAGCTCGTACCGGCCAGCGAGCACCCGGGGCGGCTGGCCCCCGGGGGCCTGCGGGTCAGAGCCACTCACTTCTCAGCCCTGACTTTCATCGGCGGCCACTCGGCGATGATGCTCAGGTCATAGTCCAGGCTGCTGTCTTTCGGCGCGGCGAAGACGGCGTAGACGTAGAGCGGCTCGTAGTTGACCGTCTTGGCGTTCCCGGGGCTGACGCGGACGGCGGAGTAGATCTTGAGGTTCTCCTGGTCGATGAGGCGCGGACCAAAGTCAGTGCCGGAATAGCCCCCGAGCATGGTCCCCAGGTTGATATCGGCGTTCTGGCCCTCGTTGGCGAAGCGCGGGGTGAACACCAGCTCTAGGGTCTGCACGTCACCGGCGACTTTCAGGCTGAGGACACCGACCTCGACCTTGGCGTCGGCCTTACCGGGGACCGGAAACTCCTGGGTCTGCCCGATGGTCTGGGTCAGGTCGACCTTCTGGGCCCCCAGGGTGGAAGTGTCCGACGACTTGCCCTTGTTGCCGCCGTCGTCAGACGTGCACCCAGCGGCCAGGCCAGCGGTGACAACAGCCGCCGCGAGCAGCACGGCGGTCCGGCGGATGAATGACTGATTCATGGTGTGGTTCCCCTCGGGGGTGCGGGACATGCTCAGCACGACCCTACCTGTCGTCGCGGATCTTACGTGTCCGGCTTGTCATCAATGCCCAGTATGCCCGACGGCCTGCGCCGGGGAGGCGAGTCCGATGTGCACGGTCCGGACCGGATCGTGCGCACCTGTCGGGGTGAGGGCCTGGGCGACAGGTCACCTGGCGTGGCACGATCGGCTCATGATGGTCGCGCTCGCAGGTCCGGGCTGCTGATGGCGGCGCCGACGACGCTCACCTTCGCCCGCTCCGGACGCTCCACCATCGGGCTGGAGTGGGAGGTCGCCCTGGTCGACGCTGACTCCGGGGACCTGCGGCAGGCCGCCGACGCGGTGCTGGCAGCGGTGGGCGACGAGCCGAAGGTCAAACCCGAGCTGTTGGCGAACACGGTCGAAGTCGCCTCAGGGGTGTGCCGGACGGTCGGCGAAGCCACCGCTGACCTGGCCGTGAGCCTGGAACGTGTCGCCGAGGCCGCCGCACCGTTACGTATCGACCTCATGGGGTCCGGCACCCACCCGTTCGCCCACTGGGCGCACCAGAAAGTCACCGACAAGAAACGGTACGCCACGTTCATCGACCGCACCCAGTGGTGGGGACGGCAGATGCTCATCTTCGGCACACACGTCCACGTGGGTATCGAGGACCGGGCAAAAGTCCTGCCGGTCTCCCGGGCGATCATGACCGTGTTCGGGCACCTGCAGTCGCTGTCGGCGTCCTCGCCGTTCTGGGCCGGGCAAGACACGGTGTACGCGTCCAACCGGGCTCTGCTGTTCCAGCAGCTGCCGACCGCCGGGCTGCCACCTGAGCTCGACCGGTGGGACCAGCTCGAGCAGTACGTCGGCGACATGCTGCACGTGGGCGTCATCGACGAGTTCACCGAGCTGCGCTGGGACGTGAGGCCGTCGCCGCAGTTCGGCACCCTGGAGGTCCGCGTCGCTGACGGTGCGACGAACCTTGCCGAGCTCGGGTGGATCTCCGCGCTGACCCACTGCCTCGTCGAGCACTTCTCGTCCGAGATCGACGCTGGCCGCGCCCTGCCCACGATGCCCGCCTGGTACGTGCAGGAGAACAAGTGGCGCTCAGCCCGGTACGGGATGGACGCGATCGTCATCACCGACTCCGACGGGACCGAAGAGCTGGTCACCGACTCGGTCGCCCAGTGGTTGACGACGCTGGCGCCTGTCGCCGAGCGGCTCGGTTGTTGCGACGAGCTGGAGCAGGTCGCCACGATCACCCGGCGCGGGGCGTCTTACCAGCGCCAGCGCGCTGTGGCCCGGCGCCACGACGGCGACCTCACCCAGGTGGTCAAGTCCCTGGTCGCGGAGATGCGCGCAGGGCACCCCCTGTAGGCCGGGCCCTCAAGCGATCATCAGGAACACGATCCCGGCCAGGGCGACGACAGCGACGACGAGCTCGACACCGATGAGCCAGCCCAGCGAGCTTGTCTGTTCCTCGTCGGCTGGCTGGTACTGGTTCTGGTAGTCCGCAGGCAGGTACTGGTACCCGGTCACCGGCGGCGGGTGGAACGTGCCCGAGGCGGGAGATGGGGCCATGGCGACCGCGGCGGACACAGGCGGCGGCGCATAGTGCGACATCGAAGGCGGCCCTGAAGGCCCAGGAACCGGAGGTGGTGGCAGAGGTGGCGGCGACGGCGCGGGCGGACGCTGGCCCAGCATCACCGGGTCACCGCGCAAGAACGCCTCCAGGTCGGCGCGCATCTCGTCGGCAGACTGGTAACGCTGGTCACGGTCCTTGACCAGGGCTTTGGCGATGACATCGTCGAGCACCGCAGGCAGCCTGGGGTTCAGCGACGAGGGCACCGGCGGGGTTTCGGCGATGTGCTTGTACGCCACGGCGACCATGGACTCGCCGTAGAACAGCGGGTGGCCGGTGAGCAGCTCGAACAGCAGGCAACCGGTGGAGTACACGTCAGACCGGGCGTCGACTGCCTCCCCCCGGGCCTGCTCAGGCGACATGTACTGGGCTGTGCCGACCACCGACCAGCTCTGCGTCAGCCCTGACACAGGACTGTCCAGGGCGCGGGCGATCCCGAAGTCCATGACTTTCACCGCACCGTTGGGGGTCACCATGATGTTGGCTGGTTTGATGTCCCGGTGGACGATCCCGGCCCGGTGGGAGTACTCCAGCGCCGAGAGCACCCCCACGACGATCTCCAGCGCCTGGTCCCTGCCGATCCCCTCGGCGAGGATCTCGCGCACCGTCCGCCCGGCGACATGCTCCATGACGATGTACGACACCCGGTGCCCTTCGGGTCCGCTCACGTCCTCGCCGGTGTCGAACACCCCGACGATCGCCGGGTGGTTCAGCGCCGCCGCGACTTTCGCCTCACGGCGGAACCGCTCCTCGAACGACGGGTCACGTGCCGAGTCAGGCAGAAGCACCTTGACCGCCACAGTTCGTTCGAGCCGCTGGTCGTTGGCGACGAACACCTCGGCCATCCCGCCCTTGCCGATGCAGTCGCCCAGCTCGTAGCGACCCGCGAGCAGCGTGCTCATAACTCCTCTTTGGTCCACATAGTGTGAGAGTCCTGCGCAGACGATACCGTTCCCGCCGGCCCCCGTGTGGCTGTTACGGACTCAACATGACCTGGGTGAGTGGGAGCGTGGAGTCGACCCCAAAATCTGCGGGGCTCGCGGGCAGGCCACGGGCCACGAGCGCGGCGCCGAGCGCGGCGACCATGGCACCGTTGTCGGTGCACAGCGCGACAGGCGGGATCCGCAGCTCGACCCCAGCCTCGGCGCAACGCTCGGCGGCCATGTCACGCAGCTGAGAGTTGGCCGAGAACCCTCCGCCGACCACCAAGGTGCGTACGTCGTGCTTGGCGCAGGCGGCCAGTGTTTTCGTGGTGAGCACGTCGGCGACCGCAGCGGCAAACGACGCGGCGACATCGGCCAGCACGATGTCCTGCCTGGAGTCCTGGCGTGCCTCGAGCCAGCGGGCCACAGCGGTCTTGAGCCCTGAGAAGGAGAAGTTCGACGCGTGTGTGGCCTGGTCTTTCGCGGCGGTCAGGCCACGGGGGAACGCGATGGCGTCCGGGTTTCCGCCACGGGCGAGACGGTCGATATGCGGTCCGCCTGGGTAGGGCAGGCCGAGCAGACGGCCCACTTTGTCGAACGCCTCCCCTGCTGCGTCGTCCAGGGTGGAGCCGAGCTCGGTGACGTGCACAGTGTCGTCCACCAGCAGCAACGACGAGTGCCCACCAGAGACGACCAGGGCCATCACACGCTCGGGGAACGGCCCGTGGACGAGGGTGTCGACCACCACGTGGGCGATGATGTGGTTCACCGCGTACAGGGGACGGTCCAGCGCCAGAGCCAGGGCCTTGGCTGCGGCGGTGCCGACAGTCAGCGGTCCCACGAGCCCAGGTCCTGCGGTGACAGCCACAGCGTCCACATCGGCCAACCTGGCCCCGGCTTTGTCCAGCGCGCGGTCCATCGTCGGGACCATCGCCTCCAGGTGGGCCCGCGAGGCGATCTCAGGGATGATCCCCCCGAACCGTGCGTGCTCGTCGACCGACGACGCCACGACGTCAGCCAGCAGCTCGCCGCCGCGCACCAGCCCAACACCGGTCTCGTCGCACGACGTCTCCATCCCCAGGACCAGTGGCACCATCGTCCTATCCTGCCCGATCACTCCCCCGGCCGGGCGCAGCTGGAGGCGCATGGTCCAGGCGTCGGCGCCGTTGTAGTAGCCGCGACGGCGGCCGATACGCCCGAAACCTTCAGATTCGTAGAGATGGATCGCTATCTCGTTGTCCACCTGGACTTCGAGGAACACTCCAGCGGCACCCAGCTCGCGGGCGTGGTCCACGAGGGCACGCAGCAGGGTGCGGCCTACCCCGGTGCGTTGGTGGAGCGGACTGGTGCCGATGGTCATGATGTCGGCGTTGTCGCCGTCGAACCGCACACCAGCGTAGCCAGCCAGGTCGCCGTCGATATCGGCGGCCACGTAGGTGCGGCCAGGGCCACAGAGCTCTTCGACGAGCATGTCGTGCGACCACGCCTGGGAACCGAACAGGGCGCATTCGAGACCTGCGACGGCATCGAGGTCGGCACCGACCAGGGGACGGACGACGATCACTGCCTGACCTGTGCGACCTGTGCTGGGGGGACGGCGTCGGGCCGGCGCAGGTACAACGGTTCGCAGGGTGTGGGCTCGCCGTGGTCACGCAGGGCGAGCGCCACGGTGCACAACGCTGCTGGGTCGGGGTCGAGGCCAGCCAGGTGGTCGTCGGTCGGGGCAACCAGGGGGGCACCACGTCCGACGAGCACCGCGCCGTGCGTGGGGACGTCGACGGGGGCGGCGACACCGGGCCCGTCCACGGCGCGTATTCTTAGGCGGTCGTCGCGGGCGTAACGCGCCCAGTACACCTCGTGGCGGCGGGCGTCGGTGACGACAACCACCTGGGAACCCTCGTCGAGGGTCTCCAGAGCCACCAGCGCTGTGGCCGCGAAGCTGGGGACGCCGAGCACCGGGACCTCCAAGGCCCGGGCCAGGGTGCGTGCGGTGACCAGCCCGGCGCGCAACCCTGTGAACTGCGCCGGGCCTGTGCCCACGACAACCCCGTCCAGGTCACCGGCACCCACACCCGCTTCGGCGAGCACCGCGGCGATACACGGGGCCAGCCGTTCGGCGTGCTGGCGTGGCTGGGTGTCGGCCGCACGGGCTGCGACGGACCCGTCGTCGTCGACCACGGCGACGGCGATCCCGCCCGACGTGTCCAGAGCAAGGTATGGCACCTGGTCAGCCTGCCACGTCGAGCGCGCCCGGCTCCAGTCGGAGGAGAAAACCCGCGCGCAAGCGAGGCCTACTTCTTCCTGCGTCGCCCGGACCGTGGTCCGCGGGAGGCTTGCTCCCAGGGTTCGGCTCCTGGCGTGGGCGCCGCAGCGCCCGGTGCGGGCCCCAGCGGGGCTGGCATGGCTGCTGCTCGCGGGGCGAGACCGATGGAAGGTCCATAGGGCGTCACGGCCGGGCCGACCTGCGGGACCACACCCATCGGCGGGCCGGTCTGCGGGTTCATCCCTGCTGGCGGCCCAACCTGCGGGTTCAGACCCGCTGGCGGTCCGACCTGCGGGTTCAGGCCCGCCGGAGGGCCGACCTGTGGGGTCATACCCGAGGGACCGGTCGGGATGACTGCCGGGAAAGTGTCGGAGGGTGGTCCGGCACTGTCTGGGTCGGTGGCGCTGGGACGGGTGCCGCGCAACACCTGGATGACGATCGCTGCGCCGAGGAGCGCCGCCCCGGTGGGCACCAACACGTCCTGGAGGAAGCCGACGAGGATGTCCCACGCCCCGGTGGCCCAGCCGGACTCCCAGTCGGACTCCCAGTCGTACAGCGTGGGGGCGAGACCTATGATCGCGGCCCCGGCAACCCAGAGCACCACGGTCCCCCAGACGCAACGACGTGCGGTGGGGTGCATGTCCAGCCTCCTCCGTCTTGCCACCATCGAACTTTTCGCACCAACGTGACCGCCTGATGTTAACCGACTGGAGGCAATGTCAGGATTGTCCGGCTCTCTCCTCACCCGGCAGGTCCACACCAGACCACCGGTCTCCCACGCTCCGGACGGTGATGACCCGTGGTCCGGCGGCGTCCAGCGCGTCGTGGACCTCGCCCCGCGGACGTTCGATGTTCACCTCCAGGCGGTCGTCGGCCAGCGCCTCCACCCAACCGGCCCCCCACTCGACGACAGTGACCGACGAGTCCAGCGACGCGTCCAGGTCCAGCGCCTCCAGCTCTTCGCTGACGTGCAAGGCAGCGATGTCGTCGGCGCCACCGAGCCGGTAGGCGTCGGCGTGGACGAGTGCTGGTCCCCCGGTCAGCGACGGCAACACCCGCGCGATGGTGAACGTCGGGGAGACCACCGGGCCCCGCACACCCAGACCTGCCCCGATGCCCTGGGTGAGGGTCGTCTTGCCCGCACCCAGACCACCGGTGAGCACCACCAGGTCCCCGGCGCCCAGCAACCTGGCAAGCGCGGCACCGCAAGCCCGGGTGGCCTCAGCGTCGGGGGCGACGACCTGTCTCACACGTACTCCCTGGGGACCTGGGCTCCGAGCCGGGTGACGATCTCGTACGAGATGGTGCCACACACGTCCGCCCAGTCCTGCGCAGTGGGTTCCCCGTGGGTGCCGGGGCCGAACAGGGTGACCAGGTCACCAGCAGTGTCGCTGGCGTCCGGGCCGAGGTCGACGACGACCTGGTCCATGCACACCCGCCCTGCCACGGCAAGCCTGCGCCCACCGATCTGGACTGGTCCGCCAGGCCGGGCGTTCGTCCCTGACGCGTGGCGCGGGATCCCGTCGGCGTACCCCAACGGGACGATACCGACAGTGGTGTCCTGCGTGGTCACGTACTGGTGCGTGTACGACAACCCCTGCCCGGCAGGTACCGGTTTGACCGTCGCCAGGTGAGCCTGGAGCGTCATGGCTGGGACCAGACCCAGCTCGTCCGAGCCCGCCTGGTCCGGGATGGGCGAGAGCCCGTAGAGCGCCAGGCCCGGCCGCACCATGTCGTAGTGCACCGACGGCCAGCGCAGCACCGCCGCGGAGTTCGCCAGGTGCCGTACCTCGAACCGCGCCCCTGCGCGTTCGGCTGCGGCGACACCGTCGGCGAACACCTGCGCCTGGCCGCGGACGGTCGGGTGGTCGGGTGCGTCGGCGAACGCCAGGTGCGACCAGATCCCCACGACAGCGACCGACCCGTCGGCCTGGGCCCGCATGAGCGGCGCGAGCAGGTCGTCCAGCTGTGGCCTGGTCATCCCGTTACGTCCCAGCCCGGTGTCGAGCTTGATGTGCACCCTGGCCGTCCTGCCCGTGGCTCGTGCGGCCGCGACCACCTCGTCCAGCGCCCATCTCGCCGACACCGAGACATCCACATCAGCGACGAGCAGGTCAGCCAGCGGAGCCCCCGGCGAGTACAACCAGGTCAGCACCCGTGGTTCGACGATCCCTGCCGCCCGCAGCGCCAACGCCTCGGCCGTCTGCGCCACCCCCAACCATGTCGCCCCACCAGCCAGCGCCGCCCGGGCCGACGCGAGCATCCCGTGCCCGTACGCATCAGCCTTGACCACAGCCATGACCTGCGCCGACCCTGCGGCCGCGCTCAACGTCTCGACATTGCCCCTGATAGCCGCCGTGTCAACCACCGCCCGGCCCGGGTACCACACTGCGCTCACCTGTTCAGTCTCCCACCTGGCAGGTCGGCGAGCAGGGCCGCGACGACCGCTGGGACGCCGGCCGCGACGGCTCCGGCGCTGACCGGGCCGTGGGGGTTGGCGTGGTGGGCTGCACGGCCGTGGACAAGCACGGCGGCAGCGGCAAGAGCGGCAGGCAGGGTCGGGTCGTCACCGATGCCACCGGCACAGCCAGCCAGGAGGGCTCCGAGGATGCCGGTGAGCACGTCTCCTGCACCCGCGGTGGCCATCCAGGCGGAGGCGTCGGCCTGGGCGTAGGCGGTCCCTGGCCCGACGATGACGGTGGACGCGCCTTTGAGCAGGACGGTCGCACCTGTCGCCTCGTGGGCGGCGCGGGCCGCCGCCAGGGGGGCGGCTTCGACCTCGGCACGGGTGGTGGGCCGGCCCAAGGCTGTGAGCAGGTCGGCGGCCTCCCCGCCGTGGGGTGTGAGGACCACATGGGGACCAAGGCCGTCGATACCGCCGACGAGCGCACCGGCGTCGAGCACTGTGGAGGTGCCACTGCGTGCGGCTGCCAGCACTGCCTCCAGGTCGTCGCGGCGGGCAGGGTCGCGCGCGTCGACACCAGACCCTGCCGCCCACGCCTGGACCTGCCCACGCCCCACGACGACCTCTGGCTGGGCTGCCAGCACTGTCGCTGCGAGGGGCCCCGCCTCGTCGCGCTCGTCGACGAAACGGACCATACCGACCCCGGCACCCACAGCCCCGGCGGCTGCGAGCACCCCGGCGCCTGGGTACCGGGCTGTCCCGGCGACCAGACCGAGCACCCCGCGGGTGTACTTGTGGGCTGTGTGGTCAGGGACAGGCCACAACGCGGCGACGTCGGCGCTGTCCAGGCGGCGCACCGCAGGGACCGCTGCGCCGAAGTCCAGCCCGATCGGGACCAGCTCGACCCGTCCGACGAGCTGGTCAGCCGGCGGCAGGAGCAGCCCGGGTTTCACAGCCCCGAAGGTCACGGTGAGGTCTGCGGGCAGGACCGTCCCGCGGACCGTCCCGTCGTCGACCCCCAGACCCGAAGGCACGTCCACGGCCACAACCACCGGGTGGTGGGCCGCCCATGTGGTGCACAGCGCAGCGACCAGCTCACCTGCCTGGCCACGGACCCCAGTCCCGTCACCGCCGATCCCCACCAGAGCGTCCAGGACCACGTCGGCCCGGCTGGCCAGGTCGGCCACAGCGTCGACACCGACGTCGCCGAGCGCCAGCACCGCCACCCCCGCGGCACGTGCGACAGCCAGCCCGCCTTCGTGGGTCCTGGCAGTCGTCGTCACGACGCTCGCCCCCACCCCCCGCCGGGCCAGCACCGCAGCAGCGTGCAACCCGTCACCGCCGTTGTTGCCCGCCCCCACGAGCACCACCACCTGTCCCCCGCGTGTTGTGCCACGCACCGCGCGCAGCTCGCCCAGCACCGCTGTGGCCAGAGCGAACGCAGCATGCTCCATCAACGGTTCGCCGGCGGCCAGCAGCGGCTCCTCGGCGGTACGGACATCGTCGGCTCGGTATGCGACCTGCATAGGTCCATCTTGCCGTGCCAGCGCGGCGCAGCCGTCTCAGGCGAGCCGACGACTCCCTACCCCGACGACCACCCCCGTCGCGCGGTCGCTACGGGCCGCCACAGGTCAGCGGGCCATCTGCGCCGATGTGCGGTACTCGGTGGCTCCAGGCCGGGTGCGGAACTCGGGGACGCCGATGCGGTGGGTCGCCAGGGTGTTGAACACCTCCAGCGGGGTGGCGCGGAAGAACTCGCGGCGGTGGTTGACGAGGTTCACGCGACGGTCGGCCAGGTGCTCGTGCAGCACCGCCAGGACCGCCACGGCGTCGGGGGCGAAGAACATGGCGTGCACGTCGAAGTCGAACGGCACAGACTCGTCGGCCAGCTCGCGGATGTGGTTCATGGGGTCGGGGCGGCGCGTCATACCGATCTTGACCACACCGTCGCCGAACGACCCGATGTTGGACACCACGTACACGTACCCGGCGCGCGTGTCGACGGTGCGCCCGGTGATGTCGGCCAGGGCCTGGTCGAGGTCCGCCAGACGTGCCACCTGGCGTTCGGTCTCCGCGGTGTCGGCGCGGGCGTGCGCCACCGCCAGCGCGCTCGAGCAGTGCTCACGTTCGAGCTCCAGGAGGCTGCGTTCGTGACGCAGACGGTCGGCGACCCTGCTGGACTGCGCCAGGGCGGCGCGGTGGTCACGCTCGGTCTCGGCCTCCCCCGCCAAGGCCGCCGCGTGCTGGGCTGCCAGCTCCAGCTCGACCGTGCGCAACCGGTGGTACTCGGGGTCGATATGCAGGTCGACGATATGGCCGCACTCGGACACCGTCTGCGCGAACCGGTCGAGGCGGGCACGGGCCACGTCGAGCCGGCCAGGTTCGACCATGCGGATCGCGTTCTCTGCTTCTGCGTCGTAGGCGGCCAGTGCCAGTGCCGACAGCTGTGAGGGCAGCGCGCGCTCGATCGCGGACCTCGCACGTTTGTTGAGCCGGAAGTCCGTGGCCACACCGACAGCGTCGCCGCGGGCTACGAGGTGGTGGATCCTCGCGCGCACTGTCGACAGCTTCTCGGCGAGGGTGGGCGAGGCCTCGGCCGGGTGCTCGACGTCGTACAGCCCGCGCTGTTGCACCAGCACATCACGGCGCACGTCGAGCAGCTGGGCCTGGGCCGTCTCCAGCTCGGCGACAGTCGTCTCGTGCTGCTCGTCGAGGGCTGCGAGCGCCTGGCGGGCCTGGGTGATGACGTCGCGGATCTCGACCAGCCCCAGACCGTCGAGCTGTTCCAGCGCAGTCCGCAACCGGTGGTTCTCGGCTTCCAGGTACCGGGCCTGAGCCCGGGCACCGAAGAACTTGCCCCTGGGGCGCTCGGGTTCGTCCGGCAGTGCGATGCTCATCCTTCGAGTTTGTCTGACGCTGGTGGTGCCAGCCACCTGAGAGCGGGGTCAAATCTGGACATGATCCGCATAACTCGGAGCCTGTCGCGCCTAAAATACCGCGAACCCGGCATTTGAGTCGCTACGGACCACTAGGCTTCCACCCAGACATTACAGAAGAGAATGGGACAAACGCCCATGAGTCCGGCTGGATCCCGGAGCCGACCCAGCCGGACTCGCCGCCACAGCTATCATCAGCCTCGGCGGAGGCGACCGGGAACGCGGCTCCCGGTCATCGCCAGAACGACTGTGTTCTCGATGCGCTGGTGAGCACCCGTTGTCGGGTGTGCCGCCTCAGATAAGTCCACGCGTCATCCGGCTATCGGTGACGCTCTCACGGGTGACAAGTTCCGGCAACCGCGGCACTCGGTATCTTCAGGCGAAAACGCCCCCGAACCCCCTCTCACCTGCCCTTATCTCCTCCAATGTGTCATTGGTCACACTGCCTGGCCCCAACCCTCGCGGCGACATCCTCGCTGGTCATGAACACCCGACCAACAAGACTAAAGCGACAACTGGCGCATAACACCCACGGCCCCCGCAAGGACACCACGAGACAAGTCTCGCGGCGTGCCGAAGGTGAGGCTAAAGGGGCCGTGACATCGACGCCGCACAACCCGGACACACAGGCACGGACGCCGCGAGAACGTGTCTCGCGGCGTCCGTGGATGAGACTGCAAAGAGTCTCAGACTCGTCTGCGCGCCCGTGCCACGACCAAGGCGAGCCCAGCCACCACACACACGCCGATGGTGATGGCCACAGGCGCCACGGCCGCACCGGTGATCGGCAGCCCCCTCGTGCCTTGTGCTGCGCTCTTGGCTACCTGGGCGCCCTTCGCCGGTGCACTGATCGTGATGGTGTCCCAGCCGATGAGTGCCCCGCTGAGGGCGTAGACGGCCAGCTTGTGGGTGCCGGTCACACCGTCAGGGAGCTTGACCTCGATCGTCCCGTCGCTGTCCACGGTCTTCTGGCCGAGGAAGACCGGGTCGCTGAACAGGTACACCTCGACGTCTTGCCCAGCGTACGTGCTGCCCACCTTCACCTTCACCAACGCACCGGGCGTCGCGCTCCCCGGTCCAGACACACCACCTGACGTGCCTGCCGGACCTGGAGCCGACATGCCGGTCGAAGCCAGCGCAGGCTTCGAGGGCGGAACCATCCCGGGCGTCGGCGGCGGACCCAACGTGGGCGGATCCGTGGGCGGATCCCACGTGGGCGGCGACGGCAGTGGCGGCCCGATGACGGGAACGACGAAGACGAGTCCATCCATCCCTGCGCAGGTGCTGGAGACCACGATGTTCGGCGACCCTGCTTCTGCGGGCGAGACGCCGTCGTAGTACCCGAGGGTCACACTGCTGGCGGTCTCGACGAGCGCCGCGTAGTACGACCCAGGCAACAAGCCGGTGACGGTGAACGAAGCGTCGGCCGCCACGGGGGCGCTGCGGGTCACCAGGTCAGGGTTGTCGTCGTTGAAAACCACCACGGACAGGTCGGGGCCGAGGTGCTCCCACACTATGGGGTCGACTGTGCCGCTCACCGTGCCGCAGGTGTCGAGCACCGTCTGCCCGAGGACCGTCGTCTGGCTGACCGTGACCTTGGTGGCACCAGCCGCCGTGGCCGATCCGAGGTTGCCTGGTCCTGCGTAGTAGCGGCCGGTGTACAGCGACTGCCGGCTCTGCCGGTTCACGGCGATCGTCAGCTGCCCGCCGACGTCGACCATGTCCAGCGTGAAGTGCCCGTCGCCGCCAGACGCCAGCGCGTAGCCGCCGAACCCGTCAAGCCCGCCAAAGTCGGAGGCGACCAAGACGCCGTCGGCAATGGCACCAGCAGTGGTGACCACCTGTCCCGACAGGTCCACAAGGGCAGGAAGGTCAAAATTCTCGATCTGGCTCAATTCGTCCATGACAGTGACGGTCCCCGCATGCCTCGTCACAGTCTCGACCTGGATGTAGACCTCGTATTGGCCGGGCGCCACGTACACGTCGTAGTGGCCCGCGCCAACCGTCGCCCAGGTGGTGGTCCCGCCGTCCGCAAATCCCACCTGCACGCTGTCGGACACCGAGAATGCCACCCCTGCGCGTGTCACGTCCCCCGAGACGTTCGTGACGACCGCCACAGCCTGGGCAGGCACAACAACCGCCGCGACAACCCCGAGGAGCGCCACAACCGACACTGCCACCAGCACAATAACCTTACGTATCGACCACTGCCCTGCCATAAGGCACCCACCCTCTTGTCCAACCGACACGTGCAATGACAACTCCGCCCCACCCAGTCATGACCCTAGGCAGACCCGACCAATGCAGCAACCAGGACAGCCATGCCTGCACGACGACATCGTCCAGTTCTCACCAGATAGTTCACATTTGTGAACGATCTGGTGAAAACTGAACGATGTCGTCGTGCGGACACACAGCCGGACGCCGCGAGAGCGTGCTCTCGCGGCGTCCGGGTGGGGTTTGGCTACACAGTGCTGTGGCGTCGGCGGCGCACCACCAGCAGGGCGCACCCGGCTGCCGTCAGGGCAGCGATGAGCGCCAGCACCGGACCGGCCGCAGCACCAGTGATCGGCAGCCGTGACCCGCCGCCGGACTTCTTGCCACCAGAACCACCAGCCTTAGACCCGTCGTCGCCGGGCCCAGAGGCCGCCGAGATCGTGATGGTGTCCCAACCGATGAGGACCCCCGACAGGGCGTAGACCGCGATCCGGTGCACACCGGTGACACCAGCAGGGAGCTTGACCGCGATCGTCCCGCCCGACGACACCACGTGCCGACCTAGGTAGACCGGGTCGCTGAACAAGTACGCGTACACGCTCTCGCCCGCGTGCCCAGGCACCTGGACCGTCACCGTCGAACCAGCCGTGGCTGCGTCCGGCGCACTGATCTTGCCCTTCAAGTTATCGACCAGGTCGTTCTCGTCCGGGGTGAACCCTGTGGGAGGTTGGTCCGCACTGCCGAAGTCGACCCCGGTGACCGCACCACACGTACTGTTGACCACCACGTTCGGCGTACCTGTCTCTGGGGCCACTCCCTCGAAGAACTCCCGGGCCTCCAACAGGCCCGTGTTGAGCGAGACGGCCGCGGCGTAGTACGACCCTGGCAGCAGCCCCGTCACCGCGAACGAACCGTCGGCCGCCACGGGTGCAGTACGTGACACCAAGTCGGCGTCGTCATCGTTGAAGACGACCACCTCGACCAAGTCGACCCCCGGCGTCGTCCAGGAGCCCATGTCCGAGACCGTGCCGCTCACTGTCCCGCACGTGTCCAGCACGATCTGCCCAAGGTCGGTCGTCGCCGTGGTCGTCACCGGCAGCGCCCCGGCCTGCGTGGCCGAACCCAGGACCCCAGGGCCAGCGTAGAAACGACCCGTGTACAACGACTGGCGGCTCTGCCGGTTCACCCCGATCACCACAGTCTGCCCAACATCCATCGAAAACCAGGGCTCGAGCTGCCCAGCGGCGTCCGACGTCGCTGCCCAGGCGCTCTCACCCGAAATCCAGGGATCAGTTATCGCGTCGACGCCTGGGACAGGAGCGCCAGCAGTTGAGACCACCTGGCCTGATACCTGAGCCAAGGCAGCCAAAGCGACGTCGTGCACCAGCGACCCCCCAGGAGTAACAGCCGTGAACGTACCACCCGACCGAAAAAGCTCATTGGGAGTATGGATCTGGACGCTGTACTGGCCTGGCATCACTGTGCCCGAGTACGCGCCTGAGCCCGAGATCGTCCACTGGCCGTACGCATCGGGACCGGCGGAAACATACACGACTCCCGACGTGACAGGCGCCCCGTCGCGGGTAACGGTGCCCGAGACAGCGACGGTGTCCCACTCGAAGTCGAAGTCCCACACGACATTCTGCCCCGCGACGACAGTCACCGCGCCGAGCACCCCGGCGACGTCCGCGGACCCCACGGTGTAAGCCCCCTCCTCCAGGGCTATGGAGTAGGCACCACCTGGCCCCGGTGTGACCCAGTAACTACTGGTGACGGTGTTGAACGCAATGGTCTGCAACAACGGCGCCCCGGCCTGGGTGATCGTCCCCGACACTGTGCCTGTGCCTGCCGCGGACGCTGGGCTTGTGGAGCCCAGGACTGCAAAAGCCATGACGACGGCTGCCGCGATGATCAGGGCGATCTTGCGCCGGGCCGACTGGTGGACTGCTATCACGTCGAACTCCTCGATGAGTCGTGACTGGACAACTGCTTCTCGGGCGGTGGCGGACCAGGGAAAGGCCGCTGAGACCAGCACAACCGCGTGGCGCTGGAAAGAAATCACCCGTTGACCTCCACCCAGCGCAACCGGCCAGTGGCGCAGAGCACCACAGACCGGACCTGTGCTGGACCTTATGTCACCCCCGCCCGTCTCGCACGGGGAAGAACCCAAAGATCCGGGCATATCGCCCATTGACTGCAACGGGTCTGATCCGCTGGATTGCCGCAGTTCTGCTGGTCACTCACGTCCCGCACAGGCACAGACGCCGCAAAAACAGGTCTCATGGCCACTGGGGGTGAAAAAGGCGGTGCTGTGGCGTCAGCGACATCAGCAGAAGGAATTGACGGACAAAAATGAGTGCAATACTGCATATCATCATAATCTGTACGTATGTGCCAAACCCTCACCATGGCCCATCCGGGAGAGATGGGTACAATCCGCGTATGTCACCCGTCCAGACGTCCAGCCAGGAAGCACCCGACGATCTGGTCTCCCGGGTCGCGGCCGTGTTGTTGGTCGCTGGGTTCGTCGTGTTCTTCCCTGGGGGCCTGTACCGGTTCTTGCTGCCGAAGCTGCTGGTCGTGGCGGCGGGGGTGCTGCTGGCGGCGTGGTCGCCACCAGCCGGACGGTTACCGCGCACAGTGGTGTGGGTCCTGGCGGGGTGCGCTGGGGTGTTGGTGTTGGCGGCGCTGGTCTCACCGGCACCGTGGGCCCAGCTGGTCGGGCGGTGGCCCCGGTACGAGGGCCTGGTCGCGTTGACGCTGTACGCGGGGGCGTTGTGGGCCGGGGCTCGGCTGTGGGGGCCTCGGGCGTCGGCCCAACGGCGGGGGTGGGCACTGACGGTGCTGTCGTGGGCGTCAGTGGTGCTCGCGGTCGTGGCCGTCGCTGAGGCGGCGGGGCTGCGGCCTCTGGGGGGCGATGTGAGCCGCCCTGGGGCACTGCTGGGCAATGCCAGCGACCAGGGCACCGTGGGGGCGGTCGTGCTCGGTGTGCTGCTGGCACATCTGTGGCCTGGGGCGCGCAGCCCGGTCCGCCGGTGGCTGTTGGTCGCTGCGGTGGTGGCCGCTGGGGCGACTGTGGTGACCAGCGGGTCGCGTGGGGCGTTCGGGGCGGCGTTGGTGGCGGCGGTCGTGTGCGGGTGGGCGCGTATCCGCTCGGTGCGGCATGTGCGGGGGGCTGTCGTACCCGCGGCGCTCGGCCTCGCCCTGGTCGCAGGGGCTCTGCTGGCCCCGGGCGGGATCGCCCACCGTCTGGACGAGACCGACGCTGTCGCCTCGTCCAGCGCGCAGGGACGTTGGACCATGGCGGGCACCGCAGCCGACCTTGTGGCCAGCCGTCCGGTCACCGGTGCCGGACCGTCCGGTTTCGTCGACCAGGCGCCCGCGCACCTGCCACCCTCGTGGTGGGCCGAACAAGACCCGTCGATGGGGCTGGACTCACCGCACTCGGTGGTCTTGCAGGTGGTCGTCGCTGGTGGCACGCTGCTGGCGTTGCTGGCCGTGGTCCTCCTCGTCGTGATGGTGCTGGCTGCGCGGGACCGGTGGCGGGCCGAACGCGAACGTTCCGGGGACAGGTCAGACGGGGACAGATCAGACCCTGCCGGGACCCGCTGGCTGGTCGGGGGGTTCGCGGGTGTGGCCGCCGCGGGTGTGGCCTTGTCGGTGAGCTTCACGTCAGCGGCGACGGTTCCGCTGGTGGCTGCGCTCGCCGGGTCGCTGGTCGCCGTCGGGCTGCGGACCGAGTCGCGTCGCACTGGCCGCCGCAAGAGCGAGGTCGTCGTCGACGACCGCCGGCCCGTCATCGCCTGGAGCGTCGCCGCGGGTGTGCTGGTTATCGTCCTGGTGCCTGCGGTCGGCGCTGAGATCCCCCTCGACCAGGCGGGCCAGGCGGCATCACGAGGCGACGTGAAAGCTGCCACCCAGGCCCTGGACACCGCCCACACCCTGCGCCCCTGGGACGCCGACGTGGACATGCTCGGCACCTGCTTCCTGGCCCCCCTGGCGATGTACCAAGACGCCGACGCCGCTGTCGCCGCTGACAAGCACGCCCGCCGCGCCCTCGCCCGCGTCCCCGAATCCACCGAGACCCTGCGGTGCGCAGCACAGGCAAGTATTTCTCTCGACGACTTCGTGCTTGCCCGCGAGCGCCTCGACAAAGCCTTGCGCCTGTCCCCCGACAACCCTGAGCTTCTGCTGCTGTCCGGCTACACCTACGCCGCCACAGGCGACCTGGACAAAGCCGCGGCAGACCTGCAGGCCGCCACCACCAACCCCTTCACCGCCGATCTCGCCAACGACATGCTGGCCCAGGTCGCCGAGGCCCGCACCCAGCAGTGACTACTCGACGGTGACGGACTTGGCGAGGTTGCGGGGTTGGTCGACGTCGAGGCCTTTGGCGTGGGCCAGCTCGCAGGCGAAGATCTGCAAGGGGACGACGGCCAGGAGGGGGGCCAGGAGGGTGGGGCACTGGGGGATGCGGAAAACCTGGTCCGCGAACGGGACGACGGCTTCGTCGCCGTCTTCTGCGATGACGAGGGTACGGGCACCGCGGGCGCGGATCTCTTGGATGTTCGACACGACCTTGGAGTGCAGGGAGTGACGCCCGCGCGGGGACGGTACGACGACGAACACCGGCTGACCAGGTTCGATCAACGCGATGGGACCGTGTTTGAGCTCACCAGCGGCGAAACCTTCGGCGTGGATGTAGGCAAGCTCTTTGAGCTTGAGGGCACCTTCCATGGCCACGGGGTAGCCGACGTGGCGGCCCAAGAACAGCACGGTCGGGGTGTCGGCCATCCACCGGGCGATCTGCTTGACCCGGTCGGAACGGTCCAGGACGGTCTGGACCTTGTCGGGCATGGCACGCAGCTCGACGAGCTTGGCGGCGACCTCGTCGGGGAACAGGGTGCCGCGTAGCTGGGCCAGGTACAGGCCCAGCAGGTACGCGGCGGTGATCTGCGCCAAGAACGCCTTCGTCGACGCCACGGCGATCTCCGGGCCGGCATGGGTGTACAGCACCGCGTCGGACTCGCGCGGGATCGTCGACCCGTGGGTGTTGACGATGGACAGCGTGGCGCTGCCCTGCTCACGGGCGTACCGCACAGCCATGAGCGTGTCCATGGTCTCCCCCGACTGGGAGATCGCCACGACGAGGGTCCGTTCGTCGACCACAGGGTCGCGGTAGCGGAACTCGTGGGCCAGCTCGACCTCCACCGGGATCCGGCACCAGTGCTCGATGGCGTACTTGGCCACGTGCCCGGCGTACGCGGCCGTCCCGCACGCCACGACGACGATCTTGGTCACCGCTCGCAGCACCGACTCTTCGATGCGGATCTCGTCGAGCACCAGCGAACCTGCCATGTCGGTACGGCCCAGCAGGGTGTCGGCCACGGCCTGCGGCTCGTCGGCGATCTCCTTGTCCATGAACGAGCGGAAACCGCCTTTCTCGGCGGCTTTGGCGTCCCAGTCCACGATGTACTCACGGGCCTGCGCTGGCCGGCCAGCGAAGTCTGTGACGTCGACGGACGTGGGGGTGATAGTGACGATCTCGTCCTGGCCCAGCTCCATGGCACGGTTGGTGTGGGCGATGAACGCCACGACGTCTGAGCCCAAGAAGTTCTCGCCGTCGCCCAGCCCCACGACCAGCGGCGAGTCGTGCCGGGCACCGACGACCACCGACGGCTGCGAGGCGTGCACCGCGAGCAACGTGAACGTCCCGTCCAGGCACACCACGACCTGGCGCATGGCTTCGGTCAGGTCACCGGTCTCCTGGTAGGCGCGGTCGAGCAGGTGGGCGACGACCTCGGTGTCAGTCTCCGAGGCGAACTCGTCCCCGGCCTCCATGAGCTCGGCCTTGAGCGTGGCGAAGTTCTCGACGATCCCGTTGTGGATGACCGCCAGGTCCCCGTGGACGTGCGGGTGGGCGTTGCCGTCGGTCGGGCCGCCGTGGGTGGCCCACCGTGTGTGCCCGATCGCCGCCGTACCAGGCTCCAGGGGGCTGTCTTGCAGGCGGGAGGCCAGGTTGACGAGCTTTCCGGCTTTCTTGGCCATCTGCAGCCCGGTGTCGGTGATGACAGCGACACCTGCCGAGTCGTACCCGCGGTACTCCAGACGTTGCAGGCCCTCCATGACGACCTGCAACGGACGAGCACTGACCGGACCACTGCCGACGTATCCCACGATCCCGCACATGAGAGCCATGCTAGACGCTGCCAGGCACCTGGCGGCGGGCTTCGGGTGCACCACCCGAGCAGCGCAGTGCCGCAACGAGCCCGCGAGTCGGGCAGAATCGGGACGTGACCACTAGCGTCTCGACCTACGTGGACCTCGCGCGCGACGACTGGGCGCGCCTGTCGGCGTCCACCCCTCTACCGCTGACCGACGACGACGTGCACCGCCTGCGCGGTATCGGCGACCCGATAGACCTCGACGAGGTGGACGTGGTGTACCGGCCGCTGTCGCGCCTGCTCGACCTGTACATCGGGGCGACCCAGGGGTTGCACGAGGCGGCCGCGGCGTTCCTCGGCGAACGCACCAGCCGCACCCCGTTCGTCATCGGTATCGCCGGGTCGGTCGCGGTCGGCAAGTCCACCACCGCCCGGTTGTTGCGCGAGCTCATCGCCCGCTGGCCAGCCACACCGAAAGTCGAGCTGGTCACCACCGACGGGTTCTTGTTCCCCAACGAAGAGCTGGCGCGCCGCGGTCTCATGGGCCGCAAAGGGTTCCCCGAGTCCTACGACCGCCGTGCCCTGCTGCGGTTCGTCGCTGCCGTCAAAGCCGGTGTGCCCGAGGTGCGCGCCCCGGTGTACGACCATGTGGCCTACGACGTCGTCCCTGGTGAACAGGTGGTGGTCCGCCAGCCGGACGTGCTCATCGTCGAAGGGCTGAACGTCTTGCAGCCTGCCCGCGCCACAGGCCGTTCGAACCTCGCGGTGAGCGACTACTTCGACTTCTCGATCTACGTCGACGCCCGCACCGCCGACATCCGCCGCTGGTACATCGAACGGTTCTTGTCGTTACGCGACACCGGCTTCTCCCACCCCGAGGCGTACTTCCGGCGCTACGCAGGCCTTTCCGACGACGAGGCCACCGGTATCGCCGGGCAGCTGTGGGACGCCATCAACGCCCCCAACCTCGTGCAGAACGTCGGACCGACCCGGGCACGCGCCACCTTGGTGCTGTGCAAAGACTCCGACCACCGCATCACCGGCGTCCGCCTGCGCAAGCTGTGAGGATCCTCAGCGCACAGCCGCGTCAGGGTCTGCGTCCTCGGCGACGTCGTCGGGCTTGGCCGTGCGGGCGGAGGGGAAACGTCGCAGCACCTGGTCCACCAGGACCCCGATACCGAGCCCAGCGACGATACCGACCGTGACCGCCACGACCGGGTGGTCACCGAGCGCTTTTCCAGCCACGAGGCCGACGATCACCAGGTACACAGCCCACACCACCGACCCGGCCACGTCCGCCACCAAGAACCGCTTGCGGGGGTACCCCAACGACCCCGCGGCGGCGTTCACCGCGACGCGTCCGATCGGCACGAACCGTGCGCCGATGACGAACGACGAACCCCGGCGCTCCAGGGCCCGGGTGGCCCAGTCCAGCGCGGCGGTGGCACGACGGCCGCGGAACAGCCGGCGCACCTTGACGAACCGTCCAGCCTGGAACGTGATCTGGTCACCGACGAAAGCCCCTGAGGCGGCGACCACACCGATCGCCGCGAGGTTCGGCTCACCGGTGCTGCCCAGCGCAGCCACGGCGATGACCAACGACTCGCTGGGGATCGGCGGGAAGAACCCGTCGACGACGGCGAAGACGAACACCACGAGGTAGATCCACGGTGTGGCGACGAGCCCTTGGGCCCACACGTCCAGCTGTTCCACCGCGCTCCTCGTACACTCGTCGCACTGGTTAGAACGCCTCTACCGTAGGACGTCCCGACAGCACCTTGGGTTCCCCGTCACACCGCCGGACCCGGTAGAGCGGACCATCTAGCGCCCGGACAAGCCCCTCGTGGCTTCGTCGCGCTCGAAGGCTTTCGCTTATTGTCGCCACACAGCTATCATACGATCTATTGTCTCAATTTGCAACTCGCGACACCAGGAGGCTCGGCAAGGAACCGAATCAACCGATGCCTACCGAAACAAGCAAGCGTAGTGTGCGATCATCCTGAGAGGCGTGGCACTAGCCGGTTTCACGCAAGTATCCAGCGCGCAAAATGCCGCTCCCTTCACGAAAGCCCTTCCACATCGTCGTCGCGACTTAGACCGACAATTCTGGCAAGTGGCATCGCACCTTGGAGTGTTCTAGCGACGCCCTATGGGTTATCGTTTTTTTCGGAGTGAAACAGAACTCTCCACCTTGCCCATGATGCGATCATCCCGAAGACCAGGAAGTAGGCGCATACCCCCAAGCAGACGGTAAACGAAATCTTCGCAACGCTTTCCACGAGACTAACGGCCTCTCCGTGCGTTCTCGGTCCGTCATTCCATTTGGTGCTGCCGGCGCCGAAAAAGATGCCCGTAAGGGCGATGGCCGCCGGAGCAATGCTTGACAAAACGACGGCGAGGCGGGGGAAAAGTAACATCATTCCTCGGTATTTGTGTTCATCCGGGCGGGCGACATAGAGAGACCAGAGCGAAGAAGAGAATAGGAGAACAGTATTAAGATCAACTCCGCCCGTTGGAGCATCGTCCCTGGCGATTGTAGTGGCGTTTATCCAACATAGCCAGCTAAAGAGTGTGGCAACGGCGAGTGCAGCCACCGCCGGCGTAAGGAAACCGGTTAGACGCGGCCGCATCGAGGCCATCAACTCATACTTGTAGGCAGGATCGAATATCACTTCCGAAGACCTATTATACAATATTCCCCGATGTCTCGTAACACGCTTCAGCAAAGCCGACGGTTCAATACTGTCTTGTTTCATCGTACGTCGACAGTCGAGCCGCGCCACATACGACCCCTTCGGTCCAGTGACCTGGAGATGCTCTCGCGAGGCATGAGAGATCATAGAAGTTTCGACTCCTACCGGAAACCCTAGAATTCCAACGAACTCCAAAACCCATCGCACGCAGGCCCAACAAGCTCTTCCAGCAAAACGTACGCCATGGAGAAAGGTCAGCGCCATCAACAATGCCACCAGCATTGTCCTGTCGTGGTGCGTACGCCTGCGCCGCGCCATACCTTCGCTCACTTCTGCGCGAAAGTCATACCAGGGATCACGAATCATCTTGACGCCGGTTCCCGACGCCACCTGGAGGTCGTGCACGACGACGACACGTCTGGCGCTCGACTCGATTTCGACGACAGGGGTAAAAGACCCAATAGCACACTTTAACAGATCAACAAAGGAGACTTCGCCTTCTTGGTGTTGTTTTCCAGTTTCGAACAACACATTCCAGACCGTGTCTCTATCCACACCTTCCGCGTCCCACAACTCGCTGCCGCGGATTCCCTTGATCGCCTCTTCGAGCATATTAGTACCGCGGAGTTTCAGGACCGCCGAGGTGATGCCGAGGCGAGCGCACGAGGTGATGGGGTACACGGCCTCCGCGACATCTTCCCCGAGCGCTGTCAGCACACCCTCCAAACTATCCCCAAGACCGTTTCTGAAGTCTTGGAACTCCGAAGCATTCCTCACGATATGCATCAGAGCCCCCTGCCATGCCTCAGAATTTCTTTCGCTTGCCGCCACCGGAATTTGGGATCCGTTCTGCCCAAGAACTCGAAAGTCGATCAGAATCTCTTTCCGCAGCACACCTAGCGGCACTGGCAGAGGACGATCTGTGTGAATGCCAGAACTCGCTGCAAGCAAACGCACCTTATCCAGATCGATCGAAGATGTAATGCGCCGCCTGGAGCGTTCATCATCAACGAGTTCGACCGATATCATACGTCGCTCAACCCAGTCGGGACGTGAGAGTAGATTGTATAGATATTTGCCGCCAGCCGGACTTCTGAAGTCAACGTCCTGGTAATTCTCTGCGATTGTCGTCTCTTCAACGGGAAGTGGATCGAGATTGCCATATCGACTTGATGGGGGATACTTTTCACGAAAAGCAGCGACAACTCGCGTAATTGTCGTTGCCCACTGGTTCGTCCTTGGCCGCTTGTGCACGCGTCTTACTATATTCCCGAGGTCCGATAACTACGGTTTCTGTACTCTTCTTTCGTCATCCCGCAGTACCACTCCGCACGAAGGAAGCGCGCAGCTCTGCGAAAAAATATGACCGCAGCGGTGGTCGCCCCTCTCGGACGAGAATTCCTGATTCGCCCAACACTATTCGCTGTGTGGGGATTTCCAGACTCCATTTGCCCTTCACCATGCCTCAGATCGGGTCAGGTGAACTCCCATCATCGCAACGGGACACTGCCTTGACACCAGGGTAACAACATAGCATCAGCTCTAGTGGCCCACAAGACCCATATGGACTGGTCGTGGAGGCCATCCTGGTGTCCCGTTTAGTAAATAGTTGACAGTTTTGATGCTTGGATGAGATGCTCGAGCATGCCGAACAGACCGGTTCCCGCACTGGTCCTTCACCACGGTGACAGGGAGGTGCTGGAGAAGACAGTCAGGTCGGCCAGCGTGCCGGCGGGGACGGCCAACAGGGTCCGGATCGTGCTGCTGGCCGCCGACGGGCTGCCCAACGCGGCGATCTCGGCAACGGTGGGGGTGACGGTCAACACGGTTAGGGCGTGGAGGGCTAGGTACGAGACGTACGGTGTGGTCGGGCTGGTCGACCGGGCGCGGCCCGGGCGCCCACGTTCGGTGGACCGCGCCGCCGTGGTCGCCGCGACACTGGCCGGGCCGCCGAAATCTCACGGGACCACACACTGGACGACCCGGGCCCTGGGTAGGAGGCTAGGGGTTTCCAACGCCGAGGTCGCCGCGGTCTGGGCCGAGTACGGGGTCCAGCCGTGGCGGCGCGGCACGTTCAGGTTCTCCACCGACCCGCAACTAGAAGCCAAGGCCGTCGACGTCGTCGGCCTGTATCTGGACCCTCCGGCCGACGCGGTGGTGCTGTGCGTGGTCGACGAGTCTCAGATCCAGGTCCTGGATCGCATCCAGCCGCTGCTGCCCACGCATCCGGGCCAGATTGGACGCGGCACCCTCGACTACGTGTGCCACAGCACCACCTGCTTGTTCGCCGCGCTGGACACCGCCACCGGCCAGGTCTTGGGAGCCCCCAAGCCTCGCCGCAGTACACGGGAGTTTCTGGCCTTCTGCAAGCAGGTTGCCCGCGCCTGCCCCGACCAGGACCTGCACCTAGTCATGGACAACTACGCCACCAACAAGCACGAAGACGTCCAGGCATGGCTCGCCGCCAACCCCCGCATCCACGTCCACTTCACCCCGACCCACGCCTCGTGGCTCAACATGGTCGAGGTCTTCTTTGGCCTCATGCAGCGCCGGGCCCTCGACCGTGGCGTCTTTAGGCCCGTCGCCGACCTCAACACCGCTCTGCGCCGCTTCGTCAACCACCACGACAAAGACGCCCACTCCTTCGTCTGGACCAAGACCACCGCCCAGGTCCTCCCCGAAACCAAACCGTCAACTACCTCGCCAATGCGACACTAGCGGGCGTGTACCTCGACGAACCTGCGCAACACCGGTGGCGGAACGTCCACCCCGGACACCGCGGCAGCGGCTAGCAGGTCGTCCAGCTCCTCGGGAGCGAAGTATCCGTGCTGAGCGTAGGTACGCATCCGCAACTCCAAGCCAGCGAGGTCCATCTCGGGATGAAACTGGATAGCGTAGGCGCTGCCCACCCGAAACGCTTGCACCGGGGCATTGTCTCCAGTGGCCAACAGCACCGCCTCACGCGGCAGCGTCGTGACGGCTTCCTTGTGCCCAGTGAAGGCATAAAACTCACGTCCCGCCACCGCGAACACCGGGTCAGCGGCCCCCTCGGGTGTGACCCGCACAGAGATCCCGGCCGCCGGTTCAGCGTAGGTGCGGTCCACCACCGCGCCGATGTGCCGCCCGAGCGCGCCAATGCCGTAGCAGCAACCCAAGAAAGGCACGTCGGCGGCTAGCACATCCTTCAGCAGCCGATCCAGGTCAGCCTCGACTCTCAATTGGACGGCCGTCTTGTTTTCCGTCGGATCGCTGACGCAGAATGACCCGCCGCCGAGAATCACCCCGGAGTACGCATCGAGATCCACGGCGCCCAAAGGTGCGGCCTCCAACCGCACCCGGTGCAACTGCTTCTCGGTAAGATCTGTGGCGCGCAAGAACGCCTCGTATTCGTCGGCGGCGGCGGGGTTCTCGGCACGGATACCAAGGAACAAAAACGGCAAGGTTAACGGTGGGGACGCCGCTCTCTCAACGCTGCTTCCAGTGCCATCTGTCGTACTGGTCATCTTTCACCTGCACCAACTCGAATCCCAACTCGGCCGCCGCAGCACGGGGCACGAGTCCGGCTGCCCAGTGCCCACCCCAGGCAGCCAACGCTGCCAGTGAACGCGATTCAGCCTGGTCCAGGTATAGCGTACCCACCAGGTGGTCAGTCTCGTGCTGCACAATCCAGGAGGCCCAACCGATGAGCACTTCGTCGACGGGACGGCTACACTCGTCGTCGCAGGTCAGACGGACCTGGCGCGCACGGTGGACCACCGCGGCGTACCCGGGGACCGACAAGCACCCCTCGTAGAACCCGACGCGTCCGTCACCCACCGGTTCACAACGTGGGTTGACCAGAACCTGGAAAGCGAGCGGGTGCCGTTCGCGGGCCTCGATGACGTCCGGGTGGTCGACCCCCACGTCCTCGACGACGGCCAGGGCCACCCCCAGCCCGATCTGCGGAGCGGCCAGACCCACCCCTGGGGCTGCGTGCATCGTCCGTCGCATGAGCGCGACCAG
>Ga0123354_10000447_pt1 | contig 40538 bp, 31 predicted proteins | sample TergutLab28metaG_2_FD_97872 | JGI IMG/M metagenome (GOLD analysis project Ga0123354, IMG submission 97872) | Labiotermes labralis P4 segment gut microbial communities from Petit-Saut dam, French Guiana - Lab288 P4 | ecosystem: Host-associated > Arthropoda: Insects > Digestive system > Gut ... | reverse complement strand
CTGCTAATTTCATCTTCTTCATAAGAATTATCATACATGTTTTTTACTTGATTTGCCTTAGAAAATAATCCAAAACCGTTTATGCTAGATATAGTGACAAACGCTAGTATTAGCATTACTATAACCGTAATTATTAATGCTATTAAGGTTATCCCGCTTAGACCCTTTTGCTATATTGGAAAAACCGACTTTGGGGTGCCTCATTCTTTTTTATTTCTATTATATAACTACATGTGTGTGTGTGTGTGTGTGTGTGTGTGTGTGTGTACAGCTACAAGGCTTATAGGTTTCTTTCATTTCTAAATTCTCCTTTTATTTTGAATTCTCATATATTTATTATTCCGCTAATGTCCATGACCATGCTTGTTGTGCCACTTATTGTTGCATATATATCTGTGGTGTATGCTCCTGTTTTGTTTTGTTGGTTTGATTTGTCTACTGTACATACCCAGGCAGTGCCATAGGCTGTTGTTTGCTTGGTCGCTGAATAATTGTACGTTGTACCTGCTTGGTCTGCATCACACCATGTTTGAAATTGTACTGCTGTAACAATAGAACTAGGAGCACCGCCTGGATAATATTCAATTTTGTATCCAGCTCCAGGAGTTGTGGTTATGTTGACAGAAAAAGGTGTATTTGTAGGAGCAACAATACTTCCTGTTATTGAACAGTTGTACAATAATACTGGTCCATAAGTAGCATAATTATACGAACTTCCTACTCCAGTTGCTGATATCGTTCCATTTGATATTGTAAATAACTTATCAGTAGCTACACCATAATTGTACGAACTTCCTATTCCAGTTACTGCTATTGTTCCTCCTGTCATTGTATATGTTTTAGACATCGAAGTATTTACCCCCCTATTATTAGAACTTCCTCCAGTTACTGATATCTTCCCTCCTGACATTGTGAATGTGTCCTGAGTACTTACGCCATAACTATTTGTACATGCTCCTTCTACTGATATTGTACCTTCTTGCATTATAAATGGACCTGAGGTATAAACACCAGTGCTTGTACTTCCTCCTCCAGTTACTGATATTGTGCCTTCTGTCATTGTAAATGATGCCCCAGTACCACAACTTATGCCATAATTATTTGTTGAACCTTCTCCAGTTGCTAATATCATTCCTCCTTGCATTGTGAATGGACCTGAGGTATTAACACCATAATTATCCATACTTCCTGCAGTTACTGATATAGTTCCCCCTGTCATTGTAACCGTTCCAGAATTAGAAGCTACGCCATAATTATACTTACTTCCTCCTGTTACTGATATTGTTCCTCCTGACATTGTGAATGTTCCAGAATTGCCACTTACACCCCAATTATACGTATCTGTTACTCCAGTTACTGATATCATTCCGCCTTTCATTGCAAATGTTCCGCTATTCTGGATAGCAGAATTTTGCGAACCTCCTCCTGTTACTAATATCGTTCCATTTAATAATGTTAATGTTCCAGAACTGTTTATATTAACGGCGGAGTTTGATACGCCAGTCAATGTTTTGTCTTTTAAATCCAAGTCTACATTTTTGTTTGCTTTTACCGTTATGGTTTCCGTTGTGTCTGTTAGTAAAAATACTTGAGTTTCTGCATTTGTTGTTGGTACTGCATCTATTGCTGATTGCAAGCTTGCATAATACACTGCTGTTGCTCCTGTACCTACTTGGGCAACTGCTGCTTGTACTGTTACTGTGCATGTTGCTGTTACTGTGGTGTCATCACTGTTTGTCATTGTTACAGTCATAGTTGCGGTTCCAACTTCGTTAGCAGTTACTTCACCAGCATTATCTATGGTTGCTATATTTATGTCGCTACTTGAATAGGTAGTTTTTGTTGCTCCACCTGAATATTCTAGTTTCGGAGTTGCTTTATTGCCTTTTACTATTGTTAAGTCATCATATGATGATATACTTGCATTTTCTGTGGTTGTACCTTCTGTGGATGTTCCTTGATGTAAATAATTATCTAATGCATCGGTTATATTGTTAATTTCATCTTCTTCATGAGAATTCTCATACATGTTTTTTGCTTGGTTTACCTTAGAAAATAATCCAAAACCATTTATGCTAGATACAGTGACAAACGCTAGTATTAGCATTACTATAACCGTGATTATTAGTGCTATTAATGTTATTCCACTCTCTCTTAGAGTGTCATCGCTTTCCATTATTCACCATCTCCCTTTTTTTCTCTTGTTTTTGTTTGTTATGTTTTTATTAAATCTCTAATGCTAGTTAAATGCCAGAAGTAGTTCCATTTATTATTCCGCCATATCTATAGAATGTTCCATAATTTTCTACTGCCAAATGACCTGGATATGCAGTTATTGTTCCTGCTGTCATTGTGAACGTTGCCCCTGCAGAATTATACACTGCGTCAAAACCTTGATTCTGTGTTATTGTTCCTGCTGTCATTGTGAATGATGCTCCCGACTGATTCTTCATCTCTCCATACACTTGTCCTCCATCCATTTCAAATATTCCATAATTATTTACCGCTATCGATACACCAGTTGTTTCTCCATTTATTGCTCCAGTACCATTTAGTGTAAATGTTCCATAATTAGTTACTGCCACAGTACCTGGAATTGCAGTTATTGCTCCTGTTGTTAATGTAAATGATCCTCCCGTATAATTAATCACATCTCCGTTCACTTGTCCTCCTTTCATCGTGAATGTTCCTACGTTTCCTACTGCTAAAACACTTGTACTTCCTGTTATTGTTCCTGCTGTTAATGTAAATACTCCTCCCGCATAATTATACACCTCTCCGTTCACTTGTCCTCCATTCAGTGTGAATGTTCCTGCGTTTCCTACTGCTAAAACACTTGTACTTCCTGTTATTGTTCCTGCTGTTAGTGTAAATGATCCTCCCACATTATTATACACCTCTCCGTTTACTTGTCCTCCTTTCATCGTGAATGTTCCTACGTTTCCTACTACTAAAACACTTAAACTTAAATCTCCTGTTATTGTTCCTGCTGTTAGTGTGAACGTCCCTCCAACATCATTATACACAGATCTGTTCACTTGACCTCCATCCATTTCAAATGTTCCACAATTAACTACTACCCAATACACTGAACCTCCATCTGCTATTGTTCCCGTTCCAGTTAGTGTAAATGTTCCATAATTTATTAGTGCATCAACGATAACTGATGTATCTATATCTGCTATATCACTCCAACTTACTATTTTGGCAAGTCGTGTAGTTGCTGCTGCTGATACTGTTCCTGCTGTTAATGTTTTTCCGTTTAAATTCAAACTCACATTTTTATTTTCTGTTATTAATACAGATTCTGTTGTATTCGTTAGCAACAATACTGTTGTTTGTACATTTGTTGTTGGTACTGCATCCACTGCTGATTGTAGACTCGCATAATATACCGTGCCTATTTGTGCCACTGCTGTTTGTACTGTTACCGTACATGTTTTTGTTATGGTTTTATTATCATAATCTGTCATCGTTACTGTCATTGTTGCAGTTCCAACTGATACTCCTGTTACTTCGCCAGTGCTACTATCTATTGTCGCTACGTTGGTATTACTACTTGAATAAGTAATTGTTTTTGTATCGCCCGAATATATTAGTTGCGGAATTTCTTTATTTCCTGCTACTATTGTTAAATCATTATATGCGGTTATAACCACTGCTGCTTTTACTGTTACTGTACATGTTGCTGTTACTACTGTATCATCATAATTCGTCATTGTTACCGTCATTGTTGCTGTTCCTGCTGATACTCCTGTTACTTCACCAGTACTACTATCTATTGTCGCTACGTTGTTATTACTACTTGAATAGACAATTGTTTTTGCCTCACCTGAATATTCTGGTTTTAGCGTTACATTATCTCCTGCTACTATTGTTAAATCATTATATGCGGTTATAACTACATTTCCAACTACATTACTTACGGTTATTGGTTCTGTTTGTGTTATATTCCCTGCATTATCTATTACCCACACAACGTATGTTTCATTTGTTGCGGAATATGTAAAGTTGTCTGTTCCATTTAAACTTATCCATTGATTGCTTGTGGCATTTGGTGGAGTTGTAACTGTACTTTCAGCTACATAATAACCTTTTATTCCACTTGTTCCACTGGCTCCAGTGGAATCTTTTGGGTCTGTTATTCCTGTTACTGTGATTACTCCATCGTTTCTTTTGTCTGTGCTTCCTGTTGCGTTTCCTATTGTTGGAGCTAATGTATCTATGTTTGTTACATTGTATCCCACTGCATTGGTTTGTCCAGAGTCTGATTGTAAACGTGCTTGAACTCTTTCATTTTTTGTTATTTCTATTGGTCCAGTATATTTAGTCCATGTTGTTACCTCGTCTGTTTCATAATATATTGCTTGTCCATCTGGTAGTGTTGTTGTTGATATTGTTATTGTTACTGGTTTATTTGTCCACCCTGTTGTATTTGAAGTTATTGTTATGCCTCCAGATGTTGTACTTTGAATTGCAGCACTTATATCATCATGCAATTCAGTAGATAGGCTATCAGCCTCGGGTGAATTTTGTGAATTTTCATACATGTCTTTTACTTGATTTGCTTTAGAAAATAATCCAAAACCGTTTATGCTAGACATGGCAACAGCTGCTAGTATTAGCATTACTATAACTGTAACTATTAAGGCTATTAGGGTTATGCCGCTTTCTTTGCTATTTTCATCAACTTTAGTAATTTTTCTAATATTTTTTCTTCTTTCAATTCTTTTTCGTATATTTCTTTTTCTCATATATACAAAGATGAAGAGTACCAAAACAATAATTGCAAATATTATTGATTGAATTATTTTAAGAATATCGCCAATAACTGGTACTTTTGCAATCATCTTCCCTTGTACTCTATCGGCTACTACCGTCTCTATATAGTAGGCATTATCTCCTTTTACTAAATAGCTTGTTGCACCATTAGTTTCTCTTACGTTCATAATTCTTCTAATTTTATAACTGCCATTTTCTTCATACGTAATTATATCGTTTTCTTTTAAGTTTTTAATTTTTGAACTGAATGATACTACTAAATATCCTTTTCTTAGTTCTGGGCTCATAACGTTGCTGTCCATTGTAAAGACGTTTAATCCAAAGAAGCTGGCGTTTATTTTCAGCACAGTAAATAAGTTGTATCCAATGCTATATATAAAAGTGATAACTAGTATTATTAGTATTGCATTTTTAATTATTTTGCGGAATATTTTTGGCTTTTTTGTCTTCATCTTTCTTTTTTTCTCTCCTTCTTTTTTTCTTTTTTTGTAAGTTTATTACATAAATCGCTATAGCTGCTATAAAGATTGTTAATATTAGAATATAGGCTTTGTTTTCTAGTGCTAATAGCAATGTTCCAAGAAAAGGTATTATTATTACTTTTTTGCCTTCTATTTGGTTATAGCTTATTGCTTCTGGATCTTCTACATTGTTGTTATCGCCTTTTGTTATATATTCTGTTTCGCCTGTGTCTGCTTTTGTTGTTATTTCAACGATTCTGTGGGTGTTAATTCCTGCATTTGTTTGTACGGTTATGATGTCTCCTTCTTTTAGTTCATTTTCGTTACAGTTTTCTATGATGACTACGTCTCCGACTTTTATTGTTGGTTTCATGCTTTCTGTTGTAATTATGTATGCTTGGTATCCAAATATGTCTTTGGCTCCGCCTGTTCCGAGTGCTGATTTTGTGATTAGGAGTGAATTATAAATTAATAGTATTAGTACTATGAATAGTAGTTTTTTAAGTATTTGTACTATTATGTTGGTTATGTAGTTTCTTTTTTTTATTGCTTCTTCTGTGTATTTCAATTTAATAATACATTCCTTTCTTGACACATCAACTCCCAAGAGCAAACCGCTTGCAGTAGCCCGCTTCCAGGGTAAGTATATCTTTTTAAAAAACTCCCTCCAGGGCAAGGAGTAATCCGTATGCCTCAAAGGGCTGTCGGGCAATTTTTTAAAAAGATATACTTACCCTTCACGCTACTCTACTTACGTGTAATGTCAAAATTTTATTTATAATAGTGCGAAGCTTTCTAATTAATATAGAGTAGCTCTTGTGTGTTTAGTATATTGTTTTCAAAAACTGCCCGACAGCCCTTTGAGGCATACGGATTACCCCTTGCCCTGGAGGGAGTTTTTGAAAAAATATACTAAACACACAAGAGCGGGCTATTTAATAACGATATACTCGTAAGCCTCGCCGATGTAAACTTCGCCGTCATATAATTTAAACACCAACCTATATGTGCCTGTCATTAGATTTTGTTTTAATGCTATTTCAAACAGCATGTTGCTGGTTAAAACATTTGGTAGTTTATACTCATTTGCTTCGTCTGTTGCTGTTAAGTTTGTTGAAACATAATCTGCCAAATCTACTTGATTGTAGTTCATTGAATAGGTTGTTGAATAATCTCTTCTTTCTAGCGAAACTGTAATAATTGGATTTTCATAATCTGAATCATAACTCAAGTTCGCTGTAATTGTATTTGTTCCAGCTGTTGTGTTTCCAGTTAATTTATCTACAATTTTTGATTGATCATCTGTTGTAACTTTTAATCCATAATTCCCATTAATAATGTTTATTGAAAATTCTGCTAAACCTGGCGTTTGGGTATCGTAGCATATGCCATCTGGAGTACCAAATGCTTCAACTTTTACTGTATAAGTTCCTCCTGGCAAGGTTGTATTGTCTTTTGTGTCTATTACCATTCTTGCAAGCACTCTTGATAGTTTATCTGCTGCAACAAATCTTATTGTTCCATCCACACTAGGGTAATATATTTGTCCATCTAATGAAATAGTAACTCCTAATAAATCATTAATACCCAACTGATTGCCTTTGTTGTCAAATATGCTTACTTTAACGCCCATTTTATCATTAAAACTTCTTGTATCGTAAACTAATTTCGAATCTATAACGTTTTGTTGATAATTAATGTCCGCTGCTACTGTAAATTGATCCCCTAAATAAACTATAGCTGGGTCTACTGTTCCTGTAATATTTATAACTGGGTCCTTACCAACGTATACACTATACTTAGTTGTTTCTCTTTCAATACCTAAAACGCCTAAAAGAGTTTGACTAGACTGGTCTTGTAATTCCATTAATAAAAGATTATCTGTAACATCGTTTTGTAAATTTGCCCCATTAAAATCTACTTGAAAAATAAAGTTTTCGTATACAATATCTTGGGGTTGGTTGTAGTATGCAGCATTTGCAGAGGTTTCATCAAATGGCTGATTTTTTGTTCCCATTCCTATAAAGTTTGAAAAATTATAAATATACTTCCCAGAACTTTCGTCTTGAGCAGTTACAACATAATAGTAATATTTTTTTCTTACCTCATCAATCATTGTTATCTTTGTTCCTGCTGGGAAAGCATATGGTGTGCCATCTAAATTCGTCGAAATTAATACATGTTTTGCATTAAAATAGCTAGAAGCATATTGGGTATTAGAAAAATTATCTAAATACAATGCGTAATATGTAGAAAATTTCGAAGCGTTTGATATGTTTGTTTCTGTTGTTGTAAATAATCCATTTTCTTCTCCTGGTGATATTGCCGCTTCATAAAAATAGTTCTGGTACAATGCTGTATTCATTGTTATAATAATGTCTACATATGAAATACTATAGTTTAAATCGTCTATTGGCATTAATACTTGAAATCTTATTGTTACCTCACCCAAAGTCTGTTCTTCGCTTAAATTTTGTGAATGGTAAAAGTATAAACTTACGGTTGGTGTATAGCTAGAATTGTCATGTTTATACGTGGTACTGCCATCATATGTTCCTCCGTTTGCTGTATAAAAATCTGTTGAATCTCCTGTTTGCCAGCCAACATTTCCTGATCTTACTCCTAGCCCAAATATTGTATCTGCATCTGATTGTGAACTTGCAATTGCAGGGATTTCGTTTTTATCTACTAATTGAGTACGTTGCGTTAAGTCGGCTGAAAATCCTACTAATGAAAATGTTGTATTTGCTACACCAAATCCTGTTAATGGCAACTCTGCAGTTCCTAATGTAGCATATTTTGATGCAGTTAAAGTAACATTAAACACAGTAACATCTAAGTTTTCTCCAACTAACCAAATATAATATAGGTCATCATCTGGCGTTACATCAATGTATTCTGTTTTTATATACCCATCCTTATTTATGTTTGTGTAAAAGCCATCTTCTGTAATATCATGAGTTGGTTGTTTATGCATTCCCAATATATATGAATTTTGTACAAATGTACCTTCATTAGTAATAACATCTCCATTATTATAAGCATCGTTATATAAACCAGTACTTGTACTAGGATTCGACGTGCTAGTATATAGTCCAAAAAACGTCATTCCATTAATTTCACCATATGCTGTAATTTGTTCATTGGTTGCTACGTTTAAATTTTTTCCTTCTTTCATATAAATTCTATTATCTACATTTTTTACTACCTCTCCAGTTTCATTATCTATTGAAACCGTAGCTTTTACTTCCGAACCATTTACATCAGCTAAGCTTGAAAGTTTTTGTAATAAGTTCGCACCGTAAGCTAGGTATAATGTTGAATTATTTTTTATTTTCAATTCATTTATTCTATTAAGAGTAAAATATTCACTTGAATACTCATTCGTTCTATCTGTTGCTCCCGATAATGCAATTGAGGAATCGTCAATAGTAACAAGTGTTGCTCTTTGAATAGATATGTTTTTTTCTGGATTATCAAAAGTTCCTGAATGTACAATGTTAATATAACTATCTCCTGCTGAGTTTGCTCCATTTCCTGAACCAAATATACTTCCGTTCCATTATAAAGCTGTTATGTCCATTTCCGTTTATGTTAATATCTATTCCTTGTGTAACGCTAACAAAGGTATAGTCATACGCTTCTTCGCCAGTATCGTTACTATCCCCTCCACCAAATATTGTTCCTCTAATGTATATGTCCGATTCAATTAACGCAGGATTATTAACTGCTTCATACCCTACATTAACTGTTGCGTGTCCATATATTTTTGCTGTTTTAGCTCCTCCATATACATGTCCATAAATTGTTCCACCTGCTATATTTACAGTACTTGTTGCATTATCTGTTGTTGATGTTCCAGTATCTGCTGCTCTTCCTCCACCAAATACGCATCCACTGTCAGTGGTTATTTGGGTTATGCTTTCTTGTCCTATCACTGCATTACCGTGTATATTTACATTTGTATTTCCATATACCGTTGCAGATGAACCATATCCTCCTGCGTACACACTGCCTGTTACAGTTGCATTTTTAATATCTACATTGGTGTTTCCTGTAACTGTACCTTCTTCGCCTCCGCCATATACATTTTGAATTGTACCGCCATTTATTGGAACAATACCATACGGTACAGAAGATTGTTTTCCTCCTCCAAATACATTTCCAACATTTCCACCATTTATTACTATATTTGGATTTTGTACTGAAGCTAAGTCCCCACCTGCATAAACACTTCCTGTGTTATTCCCACTATTTATTGTAACATGCGAAGTCGTTGTTATAGCTTGATTTCCTCCGCCATATATATCTCCTATATCGTCTCCGCCATTCATTACAATATTTGTTGCAGTCGTAGTACCTCCTGCATTATTTCCTCCATATATTGCTCCTACTGTTCCTCCTGTTATATCAATATTACTAGTTCCAATTGTTCCTGTTATATTTGACCCACCAAAAACACTGCCTGTTTTTCCTCCTAAAATATGCACGGTTGTAGTTCCAGCACTAGTAGACTTCCCTCCTCCATACACTGTAGTAGCATTTCCATCATATATATATACAACGGTACTTCCACTAACTGGACCTTGGTTTCCTCCTCCATATATCGCAGAAGAATTTCCTCCATGTATACGAACTTCCGTATTTCCACTAACTTGACCTTGATTTCCTCCTCCATATATTTCGCCTGTATTTTGTCCACCATTAATATCGACAATTATATTACCTGTTATTTGGGCAACATTTCCTCCTCCATATATATTACCAGGATTTGTTCCTCCAGTTATATTTATATTGGCATTTCCCATTGTTTGAGCAATATTTCCTGCTCCATATATATCGCCGGCATTTGTACCACCTGCTATATTTATGGTCGACGTTCCAGTTAATAGTGCAGTATTCGTATACCCTGCTGTTGATACTCCGTCTCCACTACCAAATACATTTCCAGTTATATTAGCATTTCCTGAAACAGTAATACTTGTATCTCCATACATTTGACCAAGTGCTGTTCTTGTAGTCCCATAAAGGTCCGTTCCTCTTCCTGCACCAAAAACATTGCCATTTACTGTTCCTCCTGAAATATTTATATACGAATTACCATATAAATTTCCAGCATCAGTTATAGTCAAATTTGCAGGTAACAACTCTGTATATCCATATCCGCCTCCATAAATATTGCCGTTGACTGTTCCTCCAGACATCGTAATATTTGTGCTTGTCGGATAATTTTGACCTTCGGTATATGTATCTGTTGATACTGCTCCTGAATAATAACCTGTTGCTCCGCCAGCTCCAGCACCATAAATATTACCATTGATTATGCCTCCTGAAATATTTATAAATATTTTTCCATAGAAATAAACATTTGTGATAGATGATGGTCCTGTACTCATAGTACGTCCTAAAGAAGTACCATAAATTTCCTGTACCGATCCTCCTGAAATATTCATGTCGACTTCTCCCCAAAATGTACATGTAGCATAATTTCCGCTTTGCTTGTTATAACCTAGATTACCTCCTATTATACGTGCCACACTGCCATTTTTTATATTTATCTGGGATGTGCCATGAATTGAACCGTCAGATTGTCCTCCGACTATTGCGTTAATATCTGCACCATATGCAGAAGATGTTGTGCTGTTTTTAATATCTACTGTTATCTTACAGAGATAAGGGGTAGGTGAACCGACACTAAATCCGTTTGTATTTCCGTTTCCTTCAGCAGAATTTCCGTAACATTATTCTTTCAAATGTTCCGCTTTTAATTACTATTTCTGTAGTGGTAAACGGTAATACCATATTGTTTGCCTCTGTTTGCTTAGAAAATGTAGTTCCTCCATATAAAAGAAAGTTTGGAGAAGCACAGGTTCTAAGTGCTCCTGTTTGATCATTTGCCATATTTACAGCAGGGTATCCTGTCATTACCACTTGTTCGCCAAAAGTCATTTTATTCCCTTGTAAATAGAAAGATGTTGCACCTGTACCATTTAGAGTCATATATTGAAACACTGTAGGAGCAGACAAATATTTTGTGCCTGAAAAAGTTAGCACACTGTGATAATCGGTTCCATTATATACTCCTGTTATAGTAGCTTGTTTACTATAATTAGTATCATTATAATTCACTCCTGCTGAATTTAAATACGAAGTCTCTGTATAATTTCCCATTATTATAATAATATTGCTGCCAGTTGTACCTGTGGCAGAAAGTTTAGTATATGCGTTAACCAGTGTTTGTACTGGTGTTGTTGGAGTTAATCCATTGTTATTATTATTGCCCGCAGGATAACCATATGTAGCATTAGCTGCATATGAAACATATATAATTGTTCTAGTTCCATAAGTGAAATCATTTTGTGTTACAACTTCAGATGTGGCATTGTTTGTAATTACTAATTGATACTTATTGCCAGCTATTAACCCTGTTAATGTTAAAGAGTCAACTCCATCTATCGGATCACTTGTTATATCAGAAGCATCTACTATGTACCATGTAAATGTACAATCACTTGTATTAACTTCTGAAGCATCCGTTCCTGATAAACTGGCAGTAACTGTATTGGTACTTGTATTAATATTAAACGATATACTAACGTCGAGATTAATTATTCCTTTTACTACTGTATAATATGCCCCATCTCCAATTACTACGTCCAATCCTTTACCTTTTGCCGCTATTGTATCTATTGTGTATGTGCTTCCTGTTACGCCATTATCTAATGTTCCATCAAGATACCACTTATATGTGTAATTTCCTATATTATAATTATCAGTTATTTGTGCCTCGTAGGTATCTAAGTTTGTCTCTTTGACTGTACCTGTTAATCTATTTTTAAATGTGAAACCACCACTCAATAAGTTATATTGCCATGAAACATAGTCCCCACCTCCAGTGTTGCCATTAAACATGGTAAGCATTGAGTTCATATCAGATGTGTAGGTACCTTTGTTAACACCTTGATAACGAGACATATCATATGAAACAGCTGTAGCTGGTGCCGTTATTCTATGTGCTGTATCTAATGGAGTAGCTCCTGATGTGCAATTTGAAGCTGTAGAGTTAAATGATGGTGTACCAGTTTTTGCAACATAAGATGTGTAATAACTTGTACATGTTAAGTTTGTTGCAGCTCCTCCAACATTTGATGTTCCACTAAATACTGTATCATCTGTTGTATAGTTTGCTGCTGGATTGGTTGGACTTACTGCTGCTGTATTTCCTATTAAACTTCCAAATATTGGGCCTATAAATCCTCCGTTAGTAGCTGTTGTATGAGTATTAATTGTTCCTGTATATAAACAATTTGTAGGCCATGCTGGCTGATTATTAATTCTTCCTACTATTCCTCCTGCAGAAAGGTTATAACTATATTGACCTGTTCCTGCAATCATTGTAACTATATTTGCTGATACATAACAATTATCTATACTGTATACATGTCCCGTTGCTGGCACTGTTGAATTTGTGGTTGCTCCAACACTTCCTGCTATTCCTCCTAAAAATACATATGTAGTTGTTTGGCTCATTGTTAATGTTCCCGCTGTTGCCATACTAGAACTTTTTACTATACAATTTGCTACTTTTGCATCATTATAGATTGTTCCTACTACAAACCCTGCATTATATCCACTATTTGCACTAAATGTTTGTGCACCTGTTCCTAGGTTAATTTTAAAGCTATCTAATTCTACGTTTCTTACCTGTGCATATGTCGTTCCTCCACCAACAGAACCAAATAATCCGTAAGATTCTATATTTGCAGTATTGGCAGCTTTTGTATTAATCACAGCATTAGATATTATATGCCCTGCCCCATCAAAAATTCCTCTAAAAGAATTGCTGTATGTACCAATTGGTGTCCATGTATTTCCTCCTAAATTTATATCGTCCGTAACTTGAAAATACACTCCATCATAATTAGTTCCAGCATTTACTTGTTTTGCTAGATATGCCAAATCGCTTCCATCTGTGATTAAATATGGAAAAGAGGATGTTCCTGCTCCAAATTTAAAGCTGGTAGCAACACTTCCATCCCAAGGTGTTTCAGTATTGCCTGCAATTTGAATGCCAGCTGGTACAATCCCCATACCTTGAGTTGGTGGTGTCTGCATTGCTCCTGGTATTGTTATAAGTGCAAATTCACTTAATTCATCTGCTTCAAATTGAATTTCACTATTTTGTATTACAGTAGGTGCTTGTTCAGATACTAGTAGGTTGTTGGTTGTTGGTTGTTGGTCGTTGGTTGTATCTTCTTCTATAGATGCAACAAGTATTTGATTTGCTTGGGCTACATTAGATATACTTATTTTTAATGTATCTTGTGGTGTATAAGTACTGTCTCCTGAAAGGATTTCTATTTTAAGCAATTCGTATATTACAGCATTTTGGTTATACATGTCTTTTATTTCTTGTAATATTGATGCGGTTTTTGCCACATCTATTTCTGGTAAGTTAATTTGTGCGTCTATTGGTAGATATCCAGTTATTGTAAGTATTTTATCGTCTATTGTTGTACTTATATCTTGCTTATATAAAGTTTTATCCTCTACTATTTTTGTATCATATACAACATTTATTTCTATAGCTTGATTATTTAATTCGTCTTGTGTTAAATATATTTTATCTCCGGGTACTTTTTCAACAGTGTTAGTTGTGGTATCTGTAGATGTTACAACTGTTGACATTTTAGGATTTACTGCTTTTATAGTTGTTGGTTGTTGGTTGTTAGTTGTTAGTAAAGATAAATTTTCTGTTTCATTAGTTGTGTTTTGGTCGGTGGTTATGTTATTTGCTGGTACAGAGGTGTTATCTGTTTTGTTTGTGGTAGTATTATTATTTACGGTTGAATTATTTTCAACTATATTGTTGTCGCTTACTGGTTCTCCATCAATTGGTTTTTCTGTTACTATATACTTTTCAACATATTTACCATTAACCGCTTCTGGAAGTATAATGTAATATCCGCTCGCTCCATCATCCATTGCATTTATTGTATCGGCATTGTCTGCTAATAGTCCTTCGCTATCTGTAGCTGTTAATGTAATCTGTTTTACATTATTTGCTCGCGAAAGTCCAAAGGCTATTGCTTCTACGATAATAACAATAGCTAACAGCACCAATATTACAGTTCTTTTCCTTCCAACTTTTTTCATTTGCTTTCTCCAAATTAGGTAAGGAGATGCACTTTCTTTGTAGCATTACTTTTTAAATAAAGTACGGTTCCCCCCCAATAAAATTATTTTTCTAGTAATTTTTTAATTTCGCATATATTTTTCATTTCTTTTATGTCAATCTTGTTTTTCTTAATATAATAACTTGTTTGTATTTTTTTAATTTCAGTTTCCAACACCTCTATATTTTCTGCTTCGAACTGCTCTTTTGTTACATTAATACCCAGTAAATTATATCTGTCTTTAATAATAAATCTTATGTTCTTTTCGTCTATTATTTCGACATTATTCAACAAATTACAAAATGGCCATTCTATAAATTCGCTTAACTCATTTATCTGCTTTTCAATTTCTTCTGCAGTTATATCTGCAAATTTTTCACTTATTGAACGCCACAAGTAATAATAAAATGAACTAATGAAATATAAGATTTCTAATATCGAGGTCGTATCATTCATATCTATATAAATTTTTTCGTATATCTTGTTTTTTTCTAGTTGCCTATAAAGTTCTTTTGTTTCTAAAATCAAGTTGTTTTGGTGCACTATTTGACTTTCATCTGGTTTTTGGAATAATCCCTTGCCTTCAATTTTACCAGCTAATTTTATAATTTCTTTTTCTTTTTCAGTAATTGATTTTAAAGTTTCTTCGTACGCATTTTTATATTTTTCCTTTTCTTTGTATATTCCCCTTATGTTATCTACTAAATATTCAAACTTTGAATAGTTTTTATATTCGTAAATACTATGTAACAATTTACTCATATTTGCATTTATTTCATCTAATTTATTATCGTCCATATCTTTCAACATCTCTGCGTTTATATACTTTTCATAAAGCCTAGTTACTTTATCTTCCGTATAATCGTCTACATTTATTTTCCCGTTAAGTAATGATTCCATAATCTCATATTTATCTTCATCAATTTTTTCTATAAATTGTTTTGAAAGTTCAATATATTTTTCCATAATTTCTTTTTCCGTTGTTCCATGTATTAGTTCCGCTTTTTTCTTTTCATAATATTTATCTGTTTCTTTCTCATGTTTTAAATACAAATGCCTCATATTTAATTCTATATGCACGATTATATCTGGACATTTCCAATAAATTTCTTCAAATTTCGCTAATATTTTTTCTGAATTAATATTCCCTTTTTTCATTTCTTCAAAAAATGTTTCCAAATATTCTTTTACAAATTTGCTGTAACAAAAATCCTCAAGGCTTATCTTTATTCCAACCTCTTCAAATTTCTGCAAGCAATATGAAATTGTTTCGTTTACCATATTTAAGTTTCTATTATAATAATATCTTAAATTTTGCAATTTGCGGTCAAACCCCAATTTTTCGTAAGAAGTTTTATTGTCATTTAATAATTGCAACGTTGGCTCCATATTCTCTAATTGTTCTTCAATTGTAGCAATTTCTGGATTTGGGCCTAACTTTGTTGCACTATCATATCTTTTTTTCATTTCTTCACGAGCTTGTTTTTGCATCTTTTCAAATGGTTCTTTAACTTCATCTAGTTTTTCTAAATAAAGCCTTATATTTTTAGGATTATTTTTAGGAAGTGTTTCTAACACCTCTTTTTCTGCTTTGATTTTTATATTTATTTCTTCTAACACTTTACTCATTTTTTCTCACTCTCTTCACATGCTTTTACTTCTTTTTCTATAAACCCTAAGAATTCTTGTGCAATCTTATATAGTTCTATTACCTCTTCCGTAGTCATGTTTTTTACATCTGGTTCCATATGTGCTACTCCTTTTTACAACTTTTAATGATTATATCACAAGCATTCAACATTTGGCTACATTTTTCTGCAATTTTTTTGTTTTTTTCACATATGATTATAAAAAAAATGATTTTATTAATTGAATATGGTTGAAGGTAGTTGAAAAGTGTTTAGAAAAGTGTTATATTATATATAATTTATTAAATTGGGGGGATTTCATGAATACTATTTCAATATTGTTAGTTGAAGATGATGAAGATACTTGTAAAATATTTGAAGATTATATAAAAACAAGAACTGATGTTGTACTAGTTGGGATTACAAATTCTAGTCTTGAGGCTCTAGAATATACAAAAAGATTTTTACCAAATGCAATTATTCTTGATTTAGAATTACATGAACGGATATGGCTCTGGTTATGAGTTTTTAAGAGAATTACCAAAATTAAACATAGCTCCAAAACCAATTATAGCTGTAAACACAAACAAAAAGTCAAATAAAATATATGATAAACTTGATAATATAACCGATTTTATATTTTATAAAAAACAAAAAAATTATTCTCCACAACTTGTTATTGATGATATAGTATTTATGGGTTTTGAAGAAGTTAATAAAAAAAATACCAATCTTATTAATAAAATTGAAAAAAGTCAAGAAAATATGATTCCTAAACTTATAAATTCAACTTTAGATTATTTTGGAATAAGTCACAAGCTAAAAGGTAGAAAATATATATATGAAGCAATAGAATACCTATTGTTAGAAGAAAGAAGGCCACCACATGATAGCCGTAAACTTACTTTTTCTGATTATTTAGCACATAAACATAAAATGTCATTTTCTGGAATTAACAAGTCAATACAAACTGCTATCAATAAAGCATGGAGAAACACTGATCCAGATGAATTGTTCGAAAAATATACTCAAAAAGTTAATTACAATACTGGTGTTCCGTCTCCTACCGAATTTGTCTATTATTGTTTTAAAAAAATACATGAACTCATATAATATTAGTTCATGTACAAGAAATGAGGGATTTTAGATGTCTTTATGGACTAGAATTATGAGTGGCTTTTATTTTTGGATTTAAGAATTTTATAAACATGGGGGTATATATGCAATATAAATATTTAATTTATTATACTATAAAATATATATTTTTAGCTTTATCCGCTTCATATGTTTTTTTAAAAATAATAAATTTAAAAAATTTAAAGAAGAAATCTACTATTGTATTTCTAATATCTTGCCTATTATCGGGAATATTTATTGCCACTTCTAAAATTTACTTTTCGTTACTTATTGGGATTGTTATTACTTGTACCGTTTTAACTTTTATAATTTCCTTTATCACCAAGTACAAATTAGATTATTCTGCAACCATATTAATAATTTCAATAGCAGTTAATTTTGTTTCATACATAATTACATTGTTTTTAACGTCGGTTGTTCTTAATTTTATCATTCCAGACCTTCCTCCTGATAACTTGCTTTACTTATTATCTATCCCATTAAATATTTTATCACTACATTTTTTCTTCAAAATAAAACTTTTCAAAAATGGATTTTCATTTATAAAAAATAGTAAAACATTGAAAGAATTTGGCATTTTAGGTGTGCTTTTTAGCGGAGCAATAATAATTATCTATTCTTCTTTAGAAAAAAGAATCAATGCAATAACTGAAACATTAATAATTGGTGCATTATTAATAGCTTTTGGTGTATTTATTTGGATTAAAAAAAATTATACATTATATTATAGAGAGCGATTAAAAGAAGCTGATATTTTAGAACTACAAAAAGAACTCGAAGATTATAAAAAAGAAAATGAAGCAGTTGCAAAAATTAATCACAAATATAGTGGTAGAATTTCTGCTATGGAAATGCAAATAAAGAAATTGGCTAATATAATTGGGTCCAATACTGAATTTGCTAACGAAATGTCAGGTGTTACAAAAATGATTAAGGAGTTATCTGAAGAATATACACAAGAAGTTTCAAATAAAATAAAACATATTCATTCAATCCCTAAAACAAATGTAGCAAAAGTTGATACAATATTAGAATATATGCAAATAGAAGCTTTAAAAAATAATATAAAACTTATAGTTAAAATTAAACATAAAATTCATTATCTAGTTGAAAATTTTATTTCAGAAAGTAAGTTGGAAACATTACTTCATGACCATATTAAAGATGCAATTATTGCCATTAATTCATGGGATAGTGAATCTAAAAATATTTTAATTGTATTTGATATTGTCGATGATTTTTATGAAATCCGTATATCTGACACTGGCATACCATTTCAAGCTGATACATTATAGTTAACCTTGGATTAAAAGCCGTTACAACTCATGCTGATACTGGCGGTTCTGGTATTGGTTTTATGACCACGTTTGAAACTTTAAATGAAGCTAAAGCCAGTCTTATAATAGAAGAAAAAAATTTAGAAAAGCCTACATATACAAAAACAATAATTTTTAGATTTGATGGAAAAAATGAATATGTAATTAGTTCTTATCGAATTGATGAAATATCTAATTTATGTGAAGATGATAGGATAAAATTTTTGTCGTTAGCAAATAAAGGATAAACCGTTAATAAAAATAAAAAGTTTCGTACTAATTTGCATATTAGTACGAAACGATATTTTTTAAATTTCACATTCAAGACATTTAAGTTTATCATCTTTTATTGTCCAATACCAATTATGATAATCAATCTCTCGTCCACAATATTCGCATGCCCTTGGCCATCCGTTTTTTCTCCATTGTGCAAGCATTCCTAAGCTTAACGCATGACCATGAGCAGTCCATTCATAATCGTCTAAACCTAATTCTTTCTGAATGTCATCTATTTCTCCATCATCAAATTTATCCATAGCCTCATCTCTTATATCATAAGCTTCATCCTCAGAAATATTATTATTGATTAATTCATTTAAAAGATTCATCTTTCCATATTTCCTTTTTTTTATAATTTTCTCTTTTAATTGTTTTCCACACCATGGACAATAATTAATTTGTATAAAGTCTTCTGTCCCGTCGTGAATAGGAATTCCGTATGCATTAATCTTTGGAATGTATACCATAATTAAGTCTGGGCATTCTAACATATTATATTGATGTTGCTCACAAATATATTCAATTTTTTCTTTCATTTTTTTACAACAATATATATTTTCACTCATATCTCTTTCTTTATATTCCTTCCTATTACTTTGCCCTTATATATTGTACCAGTTACTGGATCCATTGAACCAACATGGTTTCCTAGGTGGTCAAATACTTCAATATCATTATGAGTATAATCCCATTTATAATATCTTTTGTTTTTGCCTGTTCCTGTAGTTTTCAACACTGAATTTTTAACATTATTAAATGATTTCCATATTTTACTTTCAGATTTACTGACATTGTATATTCTTTCACCAGTTTTAGTAAGTTTAAATAGTTTCTCCACTTTTGCTAGTTTCGTAATTTTCCCTTCTGGTATAAATGTTAATGCTGCCCATGCTATATTCCCTGGTGTTGGATTTTTATATGCATTTACAAAATCTTCTATAAAGAATGCATATGCAGCATTTGATAAATTACTCATATCTTCAAAAAAAGCATTTTTCATTGTACTTCCAATTGATTTAACAGCAACTTTAAACCTATCCCAAAGTTTACCACAGCCATCCTCGTCAAAATAATTTATTGGGTTATTTGAACAATATGCATATAGGTTATATCCTAACATATCTTCGTTTGCACCTATAAGAGCATCTGGATTTAAAAATCTGCCGCCACTCAGGATTATAATACCTAGACTGTAAGTAATATAGTCCAGTTTCATTATCTAATCTGTATTCTCTGTACCTATATGGATTTTTCAATCCAATGTTATTAGTATCTGTTATTACATTTCCTGCATTATCTTTTACTGTACATTGTCCCCAACTACTATATTCGTAACGAACTATTTGGTTTAAGTTGCTGTCAAGTATACCAATAATATTTCCTTGAACATCTTTAATGTAATAATACTGTATTCCGTTGTATTTGAAACCTACTAAAGTTCCAATATCGTCATACTGATAGTAAAATACGTCGCTTCCTGTCACCTCATATATTACTTTTGTGCCGCTCAAGATAATATTGAGTTTTAACACCATTAATAGTCTTAGAAGTTCTAATTCCACTGTCATTATAGGTATATTGGTAAGTATTTGTTCCGTTTGTAATCTTTGCTAACTCACGTCCATTTTGCCATGTGTATGTATTGCCATTGTAGGTTAGTGGATTGCCAATCACATCATAAGTTATTGCCTTACCATCATATGAAGTCAATTGATCTTTCCATGTCGAGTTGCCATATAAATATGCATATGTTTTTGTTGCTGTTCCTGGTGTTCCTGTTGTATATGGATATTCTACTTTGCTTGTTAAGTTTCCACCAATGTCATAATTATATACTATTGTTTTGTTTAATGCAACATTATCTTCACGAATTAATTGATTTAATCCGTCATAATAATACTTTTGTTGTAACGTACCTCCGTTAGAAATAGTTTCAATATTGCCATTACTATCATATGTATAATTTATTGTTGGGTTTGAACCATTTGTTATGCTTCCTAATAAAAATGTCGTTCTATTTGCAGTGTTTGTGTTTATATATCCATATGTTGTTGTTCGTGAACTTCCTCCCGCTGTTGTTGTTTTAACAGTTGACATTCTTGATAATGTGTCATAAGTTGTCGTTTGTGTATTACTGTCAAATGTTACATTTGTTATCCTATTATCTTTATCATAATTATAGTTGATTTTATTTATTGTACTATTTAAATTATATATTACACTATTTATATTGCTATTCGCATCGTATGTATAACTGCCTTTAAATCCAGTTGTATCACTAAAACTCAACAATCTATCTGCTATGTCATATATATAATTTTCTGTTGTTCCATCTGGAGATTTTGTATATGCTAAATTACCTCTTGCATCGTATCCAAATTGATATGTTCCTTGTGCACGTTTATGAGTAGCTAATCTATCGAATTTATCATATGTATAAAATATATTTTGATTATTCCAATAATATGGATTATTCAAATAACCATTATTTGGCGTATAGTAATATGCTATTAATGTTTGTGAACCTACTTTCACATTACTTATGTTCCCAAAAGTATCATAGTTAAATGTATATGTTGTTCCATTATGCGTTATCGTTTTTAGTCTATCATCTTCATAAGTATACCCATTTGAGTATGTTTTATTACCATCTGTTTGTGAGGTGCTTACTAAATTATCTATACTATCGTATATATAATTCACTTTTCCACCTTTTGGTTCTGTTACTGATGCTACTGTTCCTGTGCCCGTATTATATGCAAATGTAGTTTGGTTACCTCTTGTATCATAAGAATATGTTTGATATCTTCCATCAGCACTATATGCTGCATCTGTTTGAACATATGTTGTATTGTTAGCACCCATTACCTTAGCAGATGTTGCACTGCCATATGAGTTATATGTGTAATTACTTGATACTCCTGTACTGCTTGTAACTTTTAGTAATCTATTTCTATAAGTAGTATCATATGTATAGTCTAATGTTCCACCATTTGGATTTGTCCCTTTTATTAAATTGTTATTTCCGTTATAATTAAATGAGCTAGTTTGTTGTGCATTATCCTTTGAAGTTACAATATTTCCATTTGAATCGTAGGTATAGCTATTCCCAGATTCATCTTTATATAAACTTATATTGTCAAAATAAGTTGTATTTACATTATAACTAGACATTAAATATATAGTTATGAGATTATATGCATATTCAGTAATAAATTGTTGTGATACATATTGCCATGCATTATCTCCTACATTTAATGGAATATCTATATATTGACCAGCTCCATTTGTAAGCGAAATTACCACTCTAATTTTTTCAACTCTAGTCCCATAATTAATTGAATTTCCTTTATACCAACCTGTTATATTATATATATCTCCGCTTGTTTCCAGTTTGATTTATTGATTGATGCAAGTCCAGTGATTTACCTTCATTCGATAAAAGTTTATATACATTATTCCCATTTTCCGCAATCACACCAGAAAACAAATCATTAGTTGACCTAGTCCATGAATTCATGCTATTATTAAATCCGCCATTCTCAACTAAATTATATGAATTTGCTATATTTCCTTCTTCTAATTGTACACAGTCAAAATATACTGTCCCCTTTGCATCTAATATACCAACTCCTACAGACAAATCACTTGTTGCATTTGCCGGATAATCAAATGTAAAACTTATTTTATCCCATGTGTTATTACTTGCAGCCGTTATTTTTTGAGTAGACGTTAATTTAACGCTACCTCCAGTTGAATCAGTATACGTTACTACCAATACAGCCCCTTGTGAACATGTAGTAAGTACTGGTAATGCTCGTGCTGATAATGTATATGTTTTTCCTTTTGTTACAACTGCCGTATTTAAGTATACTGTCTGTATATTTGTATCATACATACTTATTATTCGCAAACTTCTACTACCATAATACGCTGTTCCTGCAAAAAGACTTCCTGAGCCCCAACTTGAACCCCAATGTGCTAATGACCATTTCCCGTCATATTCTGCACTACCATTATATATTAAATTATTTACTGCTTTTGTTAATTTCCCATCTAATGTTAATTTATTTTTTGCTCCTGCTGATTGTCCATATTCATAATTTTTTCCATATACGTTATTCATATCTTCTGTTGAACCTGTTCCAAAATCTGATATGCTTATTGCTTGTCCAAAATCGTTAAATGTTAAATTTTGCTTATAAAATCTAGCATCTGTAAATGTTGTTACATTATATGCATAAGATATAGATAATTGATTTCCCAATCCACCTGTATATGAATATTCTTTTATACTAGAAACCCTTGCCACATTATTTGTATAATAACTATAATCTACATGCAAAGCATCATATTTTTCACCGATGTTAACAGCTTATTTGAATATGTATACGTTGCTGTTTTTGTATCAGGATATATTATTTGTGTTAAATTGCCAGAAGTATCATATTTATATTGTGTTACTCGAAATACAGTATCCGTTATTGAAGATAATTTCCCAGATGTATAATCTAATGTTATAATAGCACCTGCACCATCTGTTATAGTTCTTATTACAAAATCATTTGGTGAACCTGAATCAAAGCCAATTACTATCTTATTATTATCTGTATCCAATACTTCTTTTAGCCCCCAAGTTGCTATTCCTCCAACTGTCCTTTTTTCAAAATTTTGTTTATTTCCTGCCAAATCTTGCATTGTAAATGTAGTCCCATTTAACGTTAATGTTAATCCTATATTATCTTCATCTGCATAGGTATATGTTCCAGTTTGTGTAAAGTAATGTGCTGTTCCATCTTCATCAATATATTTTGCATATGACACGCCACCTATTGTTTCCAATGTAATTGTTGTAGACATATTCAATCTAAATCCATTCCCATATTTTGAGTTAATATCTTTATCATTTGAATTATATACATGATATATGCTCGCTGGCATTCTATCTCCGGGTGTTGTCGCATCATTATGCACCAATGTTAAATTCCCATTATAGTCGTTTGTATATACTGTCCCTGCTCGTCCAATATTTTGTGTATGATAACTTAAATAATCTTCCAATCCAGTTTGATTTCTATATGTTATCAATACACTTGGAAAACTATCCACATATAAACTACTGGTATTTGTAGAAAACAAATATGCATCTGTTCTGTTTAAACCTGTTGCTTCTGTATTGTCCATTAACATTACTCCATAATTATTTCCGTTTGTATACCAATCTTTTGCTAAGCTTGTTATATTTACTGAATTTTGCTTCTTCGGATTTGCTGAATCATAACTGTATGTAAAATAATCCTCTACTTTGGAATCATAACTAGTGTTTATCCCACTCCAAAATACAGAATCTTCATTCCAAAAACTTGTAACTTTATGCACATCTATATTAAATGCAGATGATGGTGGTGTCCAATTAGGTGATGCCATATAATTGCTTATATATAAGGTTGCATCTATTACTTGGTCTCCAGAGTTTAATTGTGGTAATATAAATTTTATTAATCCTCTTGTTGGTCCAGATAACAAATTATTACTTCCTACTCTAATTGCATATAATAGATGTCTTGTAGCATCGCTCCCATCTCCATTGTATATATACGTATCTTGTATTCCTGTTGTTACTGATGCTTTCACAGTTGGATCTATTGTCACAGGATACACCCTCGTTTCATCTTCTAACCATTCTTTGTTTGGTAATATTGTTAAAGTATATTCGCCCTTTTTCTTCGTTGCTTCTAATTTTACTTCTATGTCTCCACTATTTTCTAACATACTGTCATACATAAATAACCTATCCATTATATATACTGGCTTATTTATATCCGTTTCATATATTAATATCTGATTATCTTTGGTCATTTCTACTTTTAACTTATTTCCTACATCTAAAGTAAATATAATGGATTGATTTATAGCTTCACTATTTTTTAGTATTATATTTTCTTTTACTTTTGTAGACTGTACATCATATTCTATATCAATATTATTTAGTATGCCTTCGTATGTCACTGATGATTGCAGATTTTTTAAGTTTAGCTTTTCACTACCCTTATATTTTTTATTTCCTTCTGACAATGTAGAAGATGCAAAATTTTGAGTAGCCCTTACTTTATTTGCATTATTTAAACTCATATTGATTTTGTAATCTTTTGATTTTATTGTAAATAACTTATTTGAATTTGTTTGTTTTACAAGTTCTATACTAAAATTATTCGCTTTGTTTTTTAGTATTTGGTCTGACATCTCATCTAGTGCATCTGTTAAATTATTATCTATATCCACAAATTTGCCATCTTGCATATAATGTACTGCTTCTGGATATATGGCTGCTACCTCTGCACCATTATCTAACCAAAATGTTTTTATGTTTTCTTCTCTCTTATTTGCGTCTTCGCCTACTATTGTTGGCATTTCTGTTTCGTCTGTTGCCCAATCTTCTGCACTATCACTTGTTATTTCTGTATTTGAAATATTTTCTGCTACTGCAAATGCTGTTGGTACAATTAAATTAAAAATCATCACAATAAATACAGCTATTGCAATAATTTTTATTTTTGGAACCTTTATTGATTCCTTCCCCTGTTTAATCATATCATCTTCCCCCTATTAATATATATTTATACAATGAAAATTTTCTCTAACGAAATCTTTTCTTGTACATACATATATAATATATGGAAAAAACATTTTTATTAGTTGAAAAAAGTAGTTGAATATGGTTGAAAGTAGTTGAAAAGTGTTCAATAATTTCCCATATTTTATTATTCACAAATTGTTACAATAAAAATTCATGCTTTTAGTTTTTACGGAATAAGCACCACACGAAAACCGAGACCCCCGGTTGGCACTACCGTCAATCTTATTCGAAGAAAATATACCCGCATATACAGAATTGGATACAGAATTACCATCTTGTAAAAATGGACTGCTCGAACTAGCAAAACAACAATAGTCAGAAAACCATCCATAAATGCTGTTTACCCAAACTTCATGTATTCCGTCTCCTATATGCGAAACATCTCCTGTGCTTGTAAAATTCGCTAGAGTTGTTGCATTATATGTGATTGTACCGTTGCTATACGCTGTTACATATTTTGTACTATCTCCTCCTGCACTCGCAAAAGTTCCCCCACTTGTATTCAAGTAACTTGAATCTGTAAAATATGTTCCAGAATATTTCTTATTAAATACTGCTGCATATTCACTTGCTCCACCACTTAAATCATATACCCCACTTATATTACCTGTTGAACTTTGATTCGTGCTTGTTTTGTATAAATCTCCGTTTCCTCCTCCTGTGTAATATAATTTATCACTATTTAGTGTTATTTCTACTCCATTTCTTCCATATTGACTATGAGTTAAGTATGCTACCGCACCCCATTCACTACGTTTCATTAAATGGCTTTCTTTTACTCTATCATAATTATATGAATTTGTATAACAATTTGCTATATTTATAAATCTCCAACTGGTCACTCCTGGCTTGCTTACAGCCTTTATCCCATTATCATTTTCTCCATTTGCTATTAATGTATTTCCTGTTGCCACATTTCCTATTGCCACATTTTCTATTGTATTACCAAATATATTTACACTTGCCCCTGTATTATCTTCCATACTCATTTCATATTTCGCTACCCATATTCCTGGTATTTCAGAATCCCAGCCACCTGCGTTTACATTGTTTGTAAACGCTGGATGTATTATATATCCATCTGTACTTCTTGTTATTCCATCTGCATCTGTTGTATAACCTGCTGTGCCTACCTTCGTGTTTGTGCTTATAAACTTTATATCTATTGTTCCCGCTTTTGTTTGATCTTTATTTATTCCTTGTTCTACGCCCGTATAATCTATTTTATACTCGTATCTTGGTATCCATACCCAATAACTTCCGTCTGCTGTTTTTGCATTTGCCCATCTGCTTGTTTTTCCATCTGTTGTTCCTGTTTGTGCCACATAATTATACCAGTTTTTTGCTTTGAAATTTGGATCATCTTGTGTTATTTCATAAGTATTATTTAATGGATTTACGGTATCTATATCTCCAGAACTATCTTTTGCCCAATATACTGCTGTCATTCCTGTTACAAGCTTTGGTGTGTTTACTGTTGCATTCCAACTTCCATCGCTTATTATTTTATTACCATTTACTCCAGCACTAATTAAACTATGCAAAGCTCCAGTTGCAGAGTCTACCGCATTTAATTCTTCATTTGCTGTTTTATTATATGATTCCACTCCTTGTTGCACTTTGCCTATTAATCCCATATTTAGGGCTCCTATTGATACCCCCGCCAATATTAATAGTACTATTGCAGTTATTACTAATGTTATTAATGTTATTCCTTTATCTTGTATATAAAATTCTTCTTTCTCTGTCCTCTTTACAGCCATAGAATTTGTTTTTCTCATTCGTTTTCCTCCTAAAAATTTTTTAAACATTATAAATCCCCCCCATATTTATAGTATAACGCTTAAAGTAACTTTAATGTCAATATTTTTTTAAATGATATAATTAGACAAATTTTCCTCTTGACAAACAACATTAATTAATTATAAAATAACGAAAGTGGAGGTAACACATGAATAAACTAATCGAAATTAGATGGCATGGTAGAGGAGGCCAAGGTGCGAAAACAGCTTCTTTATTACTTGCAGACGCTTCATTTAATACTGGAAAATATATTCAAGGCTTTCCTGAATATGGACCTGAGAGAATGGGTGCTCCAATAACTGCATATAATAGAATCAGTGACGAGCCTATTACAATACACACTAATATTTATCAACCTGATTACGTTGTTGTAATTGATGACACTTTATTAGAAAGCGTTGATGTTACTGCTGGTTTAAAAGAGACTGGTGCCATAGTTATAAATACTACCAAAGATAAAGAATATTTAAAAAGTGTATTAAAAGGCTACAAGGGTAATGTTTACACAATTGATGCAAGAAAAATATCTATAGAAACACTTGGTAAGTATTTTCCAAACACACCAACTCTTGCAGCAATAGTAAAAGTAAGCCAAATTATGCCAGAACAAGAATTTTTAGACGACATGCAAAAATCATTTGAGCATAAATTTGCAAAAAAACCAGAAGTTATCGAAGGCAATATGAAGGCTCTGAAAATGGCTTTGGATAATGTAATGAAGATTGAATAAAAAAGAAAGGACGAAAGTTTATGAATAATATAGATACGACCACACCCTACGAAAAAATTACACTTGGCGGAACAATATGCGACTCTGGAAATTCCAAACATTTCAAAACTGGAGATTGGCGTTCAATCAAACCAATTTGGATAACTGACAAATGCACACAATGTGGGCTTTGCTTCCCTGTTTGCCCAGAAGATGCAATTCCAATTAATTCTGATAAAAAAAGAGAAGACTTTGACTACGACATGTGCAAAGGCTGCGGAGTTTGTGCAAAAGTCTGCCCTTTTAAGGCAATTACCATGGAATAAGAAAGGTTCGTACAAATGGTGAAAGGAGATAGAATATGCCAATAATTTCTCAGTTTTATGGAATAATAATAAAAATGTTTTTTAAAGATAATGTTCAACATAATCTACCACATTTACATGCTGAATATGCAGAATATTCTGCAACAATTGATTTAGATGGAAACTTAATAGAAGGTAATTTACCTAATAAACAGCAAAAAATGGTAGATGCTTGGATTGCAATACATCACGATGAATTAATTGCAATATGGAAAATTTTGCAATCCGATGGTGAATATTTTAAAATAGATCCATTAAAATAAGGGGGTTGATTAAATTTGATAGTACCAAAACCTATAAGTGTTAAGGCATTAAATGATTATGAATTATTCGTTGTTTTTGATAATGGTGAAGAAAAAATTTATAATATGAAAAAAAACTTCAAACTAAAGTTTTACTCAAAGTTAAAAAATAAAGAGCTCTTTAAACAAGTAAAAACCAGTGGTATAAATATAGAATGGTCTACTGGAGAGGATTTAGACCCTGATGAACTATATTTTAATAGTATATCTATAAATGATTTAAAAGGGGTGTCCCCAATGTAAAAAATTTTACATTTAGAACCGTCCCCCAAGAAAGGAAAAAAAATTATGAGTATTAGAGAAAGATTAAGCGGAAATGAAGCTGCAGCAGTTGCAATGAAACAAATTAATCCAGACGTAGTTGCAGCATTTCCAATCACACCTTCAACTGAAATTCCACAATATTTTTCAACATTCGTCAGCAATGGAACAGTAGATACAGAATTCATTGCAGTTGAAAGTGAACACAGTGCCATGAGTGCATGCATTGGTGCCCAGGCTGCTGGTAGCAGAGCAATGACTGCTACTTCAGCAAACGGACTATCATTTATGTGGGAAATGATATACATTGCTTCAAGTTTAAGATTACCAATTGTTATGTCATTGGTAAATAGAGCAGTATCTGGACCGCTCAACATTCACAACGACCATTCAGATGCAATGGGAGTTAGAGATTCTGGCTGGATTATGCTATTTTCAGAAAACAACCAAGAAGCATATGATAACTTAATAATGGCACACAGAATAGCAGAAAACAAAAGCGTTCAACTACCTTTAATGGTATGCCAAGACGGATTTATTACTTCACATGCTATTGAAAATATTGAATTAATTGAAGACGATGTTGTAAAAAAATTTATAGGAACGTATAATCCTGAAAATTATCTATTAAATAAAGACAACCCTATTTCAGTTGGGCCATTAGACTTACAAGGATATTTATTTGAACATAAAAGACAACAAGCAGATGCTATGCGTAATGCCAAAGATGTAATACTTCAAGTTTCACAAGAATTTAAAGAATTAACAGGCAGAGAATATGGTTTATTTGAAGAATACAAATTGCAAGATGCAGAAATAGCAATAGTATGTATGAACTCAACTGCAGGAACAGCAAAATTTGTTGCAGACAATTTAAGGAAAACTGGCGTAAAAGCTGGAGTATTAAAATTGCGAGTATTTAGACCATTCCCTGCAAAAGAAATAGCACAAGCACTTTCTCACTTAAAAGCTGTAGCCATACTAGATAAAGCAGACCCTTTAAATGCTACAGGTGGTGCATTATACACAGACATTACCTCTGCCCTATACCTTGAACATTCACAAGTAAAAGCTGTAAACTACATCTATGGTATTGGTGGTAGAGATACTAAGCAAGACCATATAGAAAAAGTATATTCGGATTTATTGAAAATTGTTGAAACTAACGATATCGGAAATCCATACAGATATGTAGGTGTTAGAACGGAATCCACGTCATTCTGAGCCTAACTACAAGGACAATCCTGCGAAGAATCCCCTATTGGTAAGCAACTACTATAAGATATGAGATCCTTCGTAAGTAAGTCTCTGAAGTAGTACTCAGGATGACACCAAAGAAAGGAAATTAAAAAATTATGTATGATTTAAAACAAGTAATGACTGAAAAACCATCAAGATTTTCAGCAGGACATAGAATGTGTGCTGGATGTGGTGCACCAATAGTTGCAAGAATGATTTTAAGAGCATTAAAAAAAGAAGATTTTGCTGTTGTATCAAATGCAACAGGCTGTATGGAAGTTTCAACATTTATTTACCCATACACTTCTTGGACAGACTCATATATTCACTCTGCATTTGAAAACGCAGCCTCAACATTATCTGGTGTGGAAGCAGCATATAAAGTTATGAAAAAAACTGGGAAACTTCCACAAGATAAAGATACAAAATTTATTGCATTTGGTGGTGATGGCGGAACTTACGACATCGGATTGCAAAGTCTATCTGGTGCGATGGAAAGAGGGCACGACATGGTATACGTATGCTACGATAACGGAGCATACATGAACACTGGCGTTCAACGTTCTTCCGCAACTCCGCATTTTGCAGACACAACAACATCTCCAGCAGGAAAAGTTATCCCTGGTAAAATGCAACCTAGAAAAGATTTAACAAAAATTATGGTAGCACACAATTTACCATATGTTGCTCAAACTGCTGCTATAACAAATTTTAAAGACATCTATGAAAAATCTGAAAAGGCAATTTATACGGAAGGTGCATGCTTTTTAAACGTGTTAGCACCTTGCCCAAGAGGTTGGGTATACCCTACTGAAGATTTAATGCAAGTAAACAAACTAGCAGTAGACACCTGCTATTGGCCTTTATATGAAGTTATAAACGGAAAATACATTGTAAATTATAAGCCAGCTAAAAAATTGCCAGTAGAGGAATTTTTAAAACCTCAAAAAAGGTTTGCTCACATGTTTAAAGAGGGTAACGAATGGATGATTGAAGCTTTTCAAAAAGAAACCGACGAAAGATGGGAAGAATTACTTAGATTAGAAGAAATGACTAAGGATATGTAAAATATATTTGACAAAAATAAATAATATGTGTATAATAAAAATAGATAATCGGTAACCACAAAAGTGGTTTGCCACGATTTAAATTAAAAATAACCCAGTGTCGTGAAACAGGGGGTTATTTTTTTACGGAGTGTAAAAGTCTTCTTTTACATTAAATTTTCTGAATTTATCCCCTGTCATTATCTGAGTTTTCTTGAACATTGGATTGATTTGTTTTGAATGTACGTTCCTCTATATAAGGATTTTGCCCCAATGTTTTTCCATCCACTTTTATAGAGGTTGCAAAATCCCAGATTTTACCTTCTTTTTTAGGTGAATTTAATAACTCCGAGGTTTTGGGCGAATCTAACTTAGGTGTTTTATTTGTTAAGTTTTTAAAAAAATCTATTACTTTCGACGAAACTTCTGTAATTCTTTCTTTTATACTTTTTTTACGAAATTCAAACATTTGATTTTGTAATTTGTATTTAGAATCTGTTCCTTGAGTATATGGAACATCAGCATCTTCATCTGCAGGATGTTTTAACACTTCTTCAACTCTGTCATACTGAAAGTATTTTAATGCATTCAAATTATACCCTTTTTTCTTAAATAATTCTTCTACTTTTGAAAATTGATTGATATAATACTCCTTATATGCTTCTTTTCCCACAATCCCCCTATGATTTATCAAATCTTTAAACTTACTCATTGCATCTATTTCATTTTTTATACTTTTAAATTTATTATCAAATAACTCTTTTAATAATATTTGTGGAATTTGTTCTTTTGGATAATTCCCATTTTTTATTCTCTCTATATTTTTTTGTTCTTCAAGATTAGATATTGGCTCTTCCATCGTCATCACCGTAACCATAGCTGTAAATTCAATAGATCTTTCAGCTTCTTTTTTATTATAGTCAAAATCTTTTAATATTTTTTTATTATACTTTCTTTCATCAAATATTTTTGCTATTTTTGAAAGTTTACCATTATAATAATCCTTATAATAATCTCCTTTATAATTTTTATTAAAAATGCCACCTTCTATTTCTCCTCTTACAGATTTAAAGTCATTTAATTCTGTAAGATATGCGGTTAAACTCGCTTCATCTCCATGACAAGCGACTTCAAATTTTTTATCAAATGCTTCTTGTAATAAAAGATTTTGAATTTCTTCAAACTTCTGTTCTGGATGTCTTTCATCTTTAAACTCATATGCGAAATTCGTAAAACTAATAAGTTTTTTTAATAAATCTTTTCCATATTGTTTCTCAAATTCATTTAAAAAAGATTTATCTCCATTTAATGTGAATTCTTCTAATAACTTGCTATCTCCTAACAAAGCACCCATTTGCCTCACAATAAGGACCTCATAACCATACATTGTACTATTTGTAAGATTTGAATTAATCGAATTTATTTCGTCCCTGCTTCTTTGTCTATCTGAAAAAGCATCTATTGCCATACTTTCTGTTGCGCCCTCAATAAACCCTGGCATTTCTATATAATCTTTTATAATAAATCCTTTTGAAAATTGTATTTTATGTATTATTTCATGGAGCGTATTTTTCTTTACTATTTCATAACAAAACTCCGCTAAAAAAATATTTGAATTTCTGTAGTATCCAGCAAATTTTGCAACATCTGCATAATATGCACTTCCTTTTTCATTTAACCTATTCAATATTTCTTGTTTTTCTATTACTCTGCCATACTTTTTTGAAATTATATCAGCGGCATCATTATATAATGAATCTCTTTCTTCTTTAGAATATTCATGAATTATTCCTGCATTTTTTGATTCTTTCAAATATAAATTTAACATTTCTGTATTTTTTATATATGGTAAATCAGTGAACCAATCTGATGTAATGGTGCTTATACCTATTGGAAAAATCCATATACTGCCAGATATAGCCATCGCATACATAAAATTTTTTGATTTTTTATTCATATTTCTTTTCCTCGTATAATATTTATACTTTAATTATACTATATATTTGAGTCCTTATTATTACACCAATATAACTTTTTCATTACTTTTTTATGACAAAAATTGTCCTTGTTCCTTTCCTACTTCTTCATCAATTCTTGTTGCAATGTCTATTAATTTTATTGTTTTTTCTAAATATTCTAATCTTCTTTTATTTACTACATATCCTTCTAGAAGGTATTGTTTTAGGATTTTATTTGCCCATATTCTAAATTGTGTACCAACTTTTGATTTTACTCTGTATCCAACTGAAATAATTACATCTAGACTATAATACTTTGTATCATACTGTTTCCCATCATTTGCAATTGTTCGGAAATTACGAACAAATGAATTTTCTTCTAATTCTCTCTCTTCAAAAATTCTAGAAATATGTTCACTAATATTTGATTTGCTAGATTTAAATAGTTCCGTCAAATGACAAATCTCCGAAACCCACAGCAGTTTCTGCTTTTTGGGTTTCGGAGATTTTATAATAGCTTAATTCTCTATTACTACTAGGCAAGTTTGCTAAATATCAAGCACTATGCACGAATTTTCGCACCCAATGCCTTATCCAACTCCACACAAACATCATTCATTACCACGTTAACCTCATCATCTGTCAACGTTCTATCCTTCAATCTAAATTGCAACGAATATGCCACACTTTTTTTACCTTCACCTATTTTATCACTTTTATAAACATCAAATAAAATGCAAGATTCTAATATATTCTTTGCTTTCTTCTTTATTATTTTTTCAATCTCCCCCACTTCAATTTCGTCACTTACTACTAATGCCATATCTCTTTCCACAGCAGGATATTTTGCAATTTCTGTATACTTTTTATTTTGCTTTGCATATCTTGTTACCTTATCTATATTTATCTCTGCAACAAATACTCTTTCAGCAATTTCAAAGTTTTCACAAACAATCGGATGAATTTCACCAAATGTTGCAAATACATCCATTCCAACTTTTAAATTAGCAGTTCTCCCTGGATGATATGTTTTATTTTCTTTTTCTTTAACTATATCATATGCCACAATACCAGCTGTTTCTAACAAGTTCTCAATAATTCCTTTTAAGCTATAAAAATCAACATCTTCTCCATACATACCAATTGTTAAAATCTTTTCTTCAAGTGGAATTTCTCCATCTTTAACTTTTTCTGCAACATCCCTGTATATTCTAGAAATATCAAACAATTTAACATTTTTATTTTTCTTTGAATTATTAATGCTCAATATTTTCATCATACTTGGAACTGTTGAAGTCCTCATAACTGTATATTCATCATTTAATGGATTTTTTATTTTTACAATTTCTTTTTCTAATAATTTAAAATCCATATTTGTATTTTCAAAGTCTTTTTCATTTATAAATCCATATGTATAAATTTCTGATAAGCCATAATCCTTTAATGCCCATCTGTACAAGCTTTCAATTTTTTGAAGCTTTGTTTTTTCACCCACAGTTGTATCTGAATCTATTAGTGTTGATGGTAGTTTGTCGTATCCATAAATTCTAATAATTTCTTCTGCTAAGTCTGCCATAACTGCTACATCTCGCCTATAATATGGTGGAATTACTTTGTTTCCTTCTACTTTAAAGTCAAGTTTTTTAAAGATATTTTCCATTTCTTCTTTTGAAATTGAAATTCCTAAAAATTTGTTTATTACATCTGCATCAAATTCTATTGTGCAATTATTTTCAACCACATCCGATTCTGAATACACGTCAATTTTGCCTTCAACTGGCACCCCGCATTCTAGCAATTCGACTAATTCAACTGCCCTATTCATTGCCCTCTGGGCATTTTCAACAGACAATCCCTTTTCAAATCTACTTGATGCTTCTGTTCTTAAATTCATTTTCTTTGAAGTCTTCCTCACACTTGGACCATTAAATACCGCAGACTCAAATACAACAGTCGTTGTATCGTCTGAAATGCCTGATTTTAAGCCACCCATTACACCTGCTACTGCTACTGCATTTTTGCTATCTGCAATTACTAGCATTTCTTCATCAAGCTTTTGTTCTATTTCATCTAAAGTAGTGATGGTTTCACCTTTTCTTGCTTTTCTTACATCTATAACTTTACCTTCGATATTTCTAATATCAAATGCGTGCATTGGTTGTCCCATTTCCAACATAACATAGTTTGTAATATCAACTATGTTGTTGTGTGGTTTAACATCACATGCAATTAGCCTTCTTTTCATCCAGTCGGGTGATTCTTTAATAACTACATTCTTTACAACCCTTGCAATATATCTATAACATAAATCAGGTGCTGAAATTTTAACGGTTAGGTCTTCAATATCATCTTTATTTGGAACCTGCATGTTATCCAAGTGCTTGTGTGGTGCCTTAAATGGTACGTTTAATGAAACGGCAGTTTCTCTTCCCAAGCCTTCCACAGATAAACAATCGGGCCTATTTGGTGTTATTTCAAAATCAATTATTGTTTCTTTTAGTTTCAACGCTTCTGTAAAATCTTCACCTAAATTTGCCTCATATTTAGGATTTAAAATCATTATTCCATTTTCTATTTGGTCTGGAAGTTCTACCGTTGTTAAGCCTAATTCACCAACCGAACATAGCATTCCTTGTGAAAGCATTCCTCTTAAATTGCTTGTTCTAATTTGAAGTAATCCCTTTTGCAAACTTGCTCCATGTTTTGCTAAAGCAACAATAGCTCCTTCTTTTACATTTGGAGCTCCAGTTACAATTTGCAATATTTCTGATTTCACATCAACTTTTGTAACTACTAATTTATCTGCGTTTGGGTGTTTTTCTATGCTTAGTATTTTTCCTATTACTACATTTTTTATTCCGCCACCTTTTTCCTCTATCGTTTCAACCTTTGTACCAGTTAACGTAAGCAAGTCCGCTAATTCCTTTGCTGAAACATTTATGTCCGCATATTCTTTTAACCATTCTATTGAAGTTTTCATTCTTTTTTACTCATCCTTTCTATTTTTTAACCATTAAACTTTTAATAACATTTATATAAATGTCTCTATCTATTTCTAACATATATAAACTCATCTTTTCAAAATTAGTCATTAATTTTATTAGTTCTCCTTCATCTACGGAAATTAATTCTTTTTTTAATACATTATGATACTCTTTTAATTTTCCATTATACAAATCCAAAAAATTCCCTCTAATCGCCCATCTACTCATCTTTATTACCACATTAACTATTGAATACACATTATTTAATTGCAAGTCTGGATATTTTTCTTTTATATAATAATATCTTTCAAATATTACATCAATATATTCTAATATGCTTTCTTCTGTTACATTGTTTACTACACTGTCTTTCCTTTGTATATAATAATACATATAATCATTAACATATACTAAATTATTCGCCCTTTCAAATAATTTATATATAATTCTAATATCTTCGTATAGCCTTCCTTTCGGAAATCTTATATCATTAAATAGTTCTCTTTTAAACAATTTTACTGCTGGGTAATTTCTAAAACATTCCCTATCTAACAACAATTCATTTAATGCTGTTTTTCTATCAATCTTTATACTTTTAGAAACCTTACTTACTTTTACATCTATTTTAACATTAGGCGTATCTTCTACCTCTAATATATTGCACATTGAAATTTCGCAATTATAATTATTAATATTGTTTAGTAAAATTTTGAACATATCTTTATGGATTATATCATCACTGTCTACAAAACCTATAAAATCTCCTTTTGCAATATTTAGTCCTCTATTTCTTGCATCTGATTGTCCGGTGTTATTTTTTTTATTAATTAATATTATTCTGTCATCTTTATTTTTATATTTCTTGCAAATTTCATAGCTTTTATCTGTTGAGCCATCGTTTATCAAAATAATTTCTAAGTTTTGATAAGTTTGGTTTATTATACTGTCTAAGCATTTTTTCAAATATTTTTCGGTGTTATAAATTGGAACAATTATGCTAATTAGTTTTTCTTTTTTCATATATCCTCATCTTTCTTTATCTTATCCTCCCATTAAAAATCATCTACAATAGTCCGCTTCCGTTACGAAAGGTGTTTCCTCCTCGTGGCTCGGACAACACCTTTCTTCACTCACGCTATTCTACATGTTTATTTACATATTATTAATTAAAAATCTATTCCATCTATACATTCATTATATATAAAATCTTTTAGTTCCTTCATATCGTTTGTTTCATAATATTTTACGAGTTTTTCACCAAATTTAGCTCTGCTTTCTATTGGTATTGTTATAATTCCCGTTCCAGATTTAATCATTTCATGATTTGCTGCCAACATTGAAGTTCTCTTGTTTCCGTCAGAAAATACTTGCAACCTCATTAAAGTACACATTAAAGTAATTGCTTGTTCAGTTGAATTCTTTATTTTCCTTGCCTCTTCTATACAATCTTCAACTTTGCTTTTTATAGGAAGTTCTGGTCGCCAAGAGGTTCCTCCAATTTTCACATGATGATTTCTTAAATTTCCTGCATTATCAATCAAATTACTTCCTACTAATGCATTTATACTGCAAATATAATTTAAATCTATTTCTTTGTCTATACTGTTTAATACGAACTGCCATGCATGTTTTAAGTTGTTTATTGTAACTATTTCATCAACCCTTAGATGTGCTACATTTCCACCATCATATAATTGCTGTGTTTCTGGATATGTTACTTTAATACCTTCTAAGTTTGCACTTTTCCAAATATAGTCAACAATATTTCTTTTTGCTACAAAAATATTTTGTTTAACAGTCATTTTATATTTATCTTCGTACATATGCTTTTTTCCTTCCAAAAAATTTGACTTGACTCACATCAGTATGTCAATATTATACCTTTTATCTTACATTTTTTCAACTGTTTTTTGTTTTTTTATTTAGTATTATTATCGTTATTTTCTTTATTTTCAATGATAATAACTTCACTAACTAATCTGTCAAAGTCAGATAAGTATTTTTTATCTTGAATAACTTTAAATTTATTATATTCTGTTTCAGCCTTTTTTCTGGCTTGTTCATGAGATACAGAGCCTTGTCCATTCAAGATTTCTTTATCTAATAGCAACAATGACTTTATAACTTGTTTTTCCCAGTCTTTCATCTTCATAACTGTCATTTCTTCTGCTTTGCTTTCAGCTACATCTAAAAAAATGTTTACAAGATTATTTAGTCCTTTTATCTCCTGTTCATCTAAATAGTTTTTAGCAATAGTAACATCATTTTTTAAAATCTTCCCATCAGGTGATTTCTGCCAGTTTGTAAGTCCCATGTTCTCTTTTTTACTATTAACACGGTTATATATTATTTCGGCAGCTGTATTTTTGGTTATTGCATAATGAAATTTATTTTGTATTGTAGAGTAAAAATCTCTTGTAATTTCGCTTGTCTTATCATAATCAATTGAACATTCGGCAAATATATCCGTTATTTTCTGGTAAAACATTCGCTCACTGGTTCGGATTAATTTTATTCTTTCAAGTAATTTTTTAAAATATTCTTGATCGCCTTTCCTTGCTTGCATAAATCTGTCATCATCTAAAGCAAAGCCTTGTATCATATAATCTTTAATAATTTTAGTTGCCCATTGTCTAAACTTCGTTGCCATTTTTGAATTAACTCTATAGCCAACAGCTATAATCATATCCAAATTATAATAATCTACTTGATATACTTTTCCATCACTAGCAGTTGTTGCAAAATTTGCAACAACTGAATTGTCAAGTTCATTTTCTTCAAAAATATTCCTTATATGTCTTGAAATAACTGACTTATCTCTTCCAAATAGTTCTGCGATTTTGCTTAAAGATAGCCATACATTTTCATCTTCGTAAAAAACTTCTACTCTGATGTTACCTTCATCTGTATATATTAAAATTTCATTTTTCATTTTTTCTAATTCGTTCATTTTTCTATCTTCTCCATTCATAAAATTTTTTTTACAAATTAAATATTTTTCTTATAACATAATTTATATCATAAGTTTATTAATAAAACAATAGTTCGTTACAATATTTTTGTATCTATTAAAAAAATAAAGCGGTACTACTATAAAGTTTCCCCCTTTATTTAAGCTTATTTTAACAAATTTTATTTGTTTTGCAAAGTGTTTTTGAAATTATTTTCAATTGCTTGGTATAATTGCATATACTAAAATCCATATTTGTTTGTACTTGCATCAAAGTTTTGTCCCACGTTGAATTTATCTGTTGTATTGTCAGTGTATGTTACGGTGATTACCTTATTGTTGTTATCGTAATTTATATCATTAACCGTTTTGTTATTTAATAAATCAATTTTGTAGTCATTAATACCGTTGTAATGGTCTACTTTATATATTTTGTTATCTTGTGTAATAATGTAATCACAATTTCCATCAAGAGAATACTCATAGTTGTTGCCCTGAAAAGCAAATGAGTACTGTACGGTAATTTTATTTTTGTTATTGTCTAGTACATAATTTATTTGTATATTACTGTCATCTCTTAAATAATTATCTCTTGTTATTTGCATTGGGTAATCACCTTCATCAATTATTTTATATGGTGTACACTCCTCATATGATAATCCAAGTACATTTGGTTCATTTATGCTAAGTAGTTTTCCATCTCCAGTTAATGCATAAATCCCTAAAAACATATAACCACCAAGATTCCTACCAGTATACGTTTTATCTTGATATATTTCTAATATATCAGATGATACCTTTTGAATGTTAGGTGTATTGTTTAATATCGCTCCACCATTACCGTCAGAAGCATAAAGATTATCTATTATATATAAATTATTACTTTCTGTTAATACTAGCAGTAGGTCATCACCAAATGATTGAAATGGTATGTTTTGTGCACAAATATACTTTGCTTTTTCCGATAAAGAGCTGATTGTAATTTCTTGTTTTGATGAAGTACCCCAATCATCATATGTTATATGTATTATTCCTGAATTATCTATATATGCAGAATAGCTATTATACCCACCCTCATCAATACTTGTTGTTCTAACCCATGCAAAATTAGGATAATTTGCATATGGGTCTGTTGTATTTGTATTTGTTTGATTATCATTATTAACCGTTGTATTATTTCCTACATCTGCTATATTTACAGTACCACCTTCATTTGAGGTGTCATTTTTAGTTGAATTATTTTTATTATTTGCAAATATTATATATGCCAAAAGTCCTACAACCGCAATCACTAATATTACTATTATTACAATTAAAACCTTTGCAGTTAAAGCTTTGCTTCGTTCCATAATTTTCTTTCCTTTTTCTTTTGTATTTGTCTCATTTTATACTATGTAAAAGTTTACTGTCAATACCTATTGTCAAAATGAAATGTAATTGTAATATTTCCCCAAGATTTAAACACAATGTTCAATTATATTATCAATCATGCTTTTGTCTAATAT
>Ga0123354_10000445_pt1 | contig 40623 bp, 35 predicted proteins | sample TergutLab28metaG_2_FD_97872 | JGI IMG/M metagenome (GOLD analysis project Ga0123354, IMG submission 97872) | Labiotermes labralis P4 segment gut microbial communities from Petit-Saut dam, French Guiana - Lab288 P4 | ecosystem: Host-associated > Arthropoda: Insects > Digestive system > Gut ... | reverse complement strand
GTGCAGTTAACGCCGTTTACCGAAATGTCGCTGGAACAATGTTTAGATCTCATCAACGACGACGAGCTGTTGGAAGTCACACCTAAGAATCTGAGGCTAAGAAAAGCCGAACTCGATCCGCTGAAACGAAAACGCGCCGCGCGACAAAATTAATGTTATGTAATTCTTTTCAAAATGGTGGGCGCGAGAAGACTTGAACTTCCACGCCCACAAAGGGGCACTAGCACCTCAAGCTAGCCTGTCTACCAATTCCAGCACGCGCGCGCTGAATCTATTTTATCACGGAGTTCTAAGGACTGTTGATTTATTAACTGCCCAGTATAATACATCGTTATAACGATCTTCGGGCACATTTAGCTGGCTATCTTCCGAAAAAGTGCGTAAACCAGCGCCATACATGTAGGCCATCCGTACCTGGTAAACACCTATGGCTGGTACATCGTCGAGCCATTTTTTTACAAATGATTCATATTTAACTTGGCGCAATTTTACATCGGTAGTAGTACGCGCGCTAGTTAGGATATCATCACTAGTGGCATTAGAATAATTAGACAGGTTCAGCCCATTTTCACCTGCTTGTGACGAATGCCAATAAGCAAACGCATCTGGGTCAGCGCCCAGCGCAATTTCGTCAACCAAAATATCATAATTACGAGGTCTAAGCACCGCTTGTAAAAAGTTTTGGGTTGGGTCGGCACTGTCGTAAACATCATACACCACCTTGAAACCTAGCTCTTCTAGCTGCTTTTTAATCGCTTTGGCTACCTGTTCGTAATCATCGTTTTTGACCGTCACTAGTCTTAGCGTGGCTTGCTGTTTTTTAGTATCAAGCAACCGCCCATTTTTGTAAGTTAGCCCCCCAGTGGCTAATTGCTTCCAAGCGGTAGTGCGATCGAACTTTGGCCGCGCCGGCAAGTTTAGTGTCATTTGGGCTGGCACGATTGGGTAATCTAGTGGTGTGACTTCGCGTAACAGTGCTTCGCGGACAATGCCAATATCTATACCTTTTTGCAGCGCCTGACGCACACTTTTACTTTTTAGCACCGGGCTAGTGGTATTTAAAAAGGCATATACACCGTTACTAATATCGGTTTCGCGTAGATTGATCCGCCCTTGGTCTAACTGAGTATAATCGCTAGTAGCCAGTTCGGCAGTCGCACTGATTTCACTACGTTTTAAAGCGGTTAGAATATCTGCCCGTTGGTCGAACGTATTAATCTGAAATCGATCCAATTTTGGCCTACCACCATAATAATTAGCGTTGGCACTTAGGTGAATAATTTTGTCGTTTTGGTTAGTCAAGGTTTGCATCACCTTAAAAGTAAACGGGCCCGATCCAACTGGGTGCAGGCTAAAATCATTTTCGTATAGTAGTTCGTGCTTTACTTTACCCAAAATATGTTCTGGCAACACTGGGAAAGTTAGCGTATTTAAAAAACCGGCAAAACGTTCTGGCAAAGTTAACATTAGCTGACTGTCACTTTTTTTGCTAATTTCGATATCTTGCCAGTCGGCACTATCAACCGCCCTGGTAGCTGGATCTTTTATGGCTAGCAGGGTAAAGTACACGTCGTCGATAGTCACCGGCTTGCCATCTTGCCACTTGGCATCATCACGAATTGTTATCGTGTAGGTGCGCCCATCGTCCGACACGGTGGTATTTTTGGCTAAATCAGCCTTGATATGCCCAGTGGTATCGTAGCCATACAAGCTCGAAAACACCAACTTTTCGACTGCCACTTCTGAATCAGTGGCGGCAAAAATCGGATTAAGTGAATTAACCTTACCATAAGTACCTTCAATGTAAACGCCCCCCGCTGTAAAACTGTCAGTTTCGTAATTAGCCCTAAACCACATAAACTGCAAGCCGGTCAAGAAAATTAAAGCTGCAATAGCTGCAGCCCAAGCCAATACCTGGTGACGCACCGAATGCACGTTGTCTAAGCGTTCGACAAATTCTTCTTCGACGTGTTTGGTGGATTTTTTTTGGAGCTTTTTAGCCCCAACAACTAGCTTGCGACGTATATCAACCGGTTTTATTACATGTTTTTTTGCCAAAACCACCCCTTTTAGCTAGCGATTGGAATAAATAGCCCGGCCAGAATGCTTAGCACAAACACCGTGACCGATATAACTGTGGCGTCAAACAGGCTTTTATCTAACCCGCGACGAGCGGTAAAAAGTTCGCCGCTACTACCAAAACCTGCGCCCAAAGATGCACCACGTTGCTGTAAAATTATTAGTAGCACCGAAATAACGGCCGAAACTATTGTTAAGATCTGTAAAACTTTATCAATACTCATACTTGCTTACCATTGTATCCTTGAATGGCGCTACTGACAAGGTAATTTACCAAGCTCATCACCAAACCAGACCAAAAAGCGCCCCAAAAACCCATTTCTATACCTGGGGAAAGGTTAACCGCCACGTAGACCATGACGCCATTAATCAAAAACGTAAATAGCCCTAGCGTGACCAAAATAAATGGCAACGACAGTATGGTGATAATTGGCTTAATAAAGGTGTTAATAAGCGTAAAAATTAGCGCCGCAATCGTAAAGATCAGCCAAGTTTCGCCGTGCACAATTAGCGAGCCAAACAACGATACACACAGCCACAAGCCAATCGCCGTCGCCACCAACCGCACCACAAATACTGCGAATTGATTTTTCATTGATAACTATTGTAGCACATAAAAAGAATACCCCCTGAGCCATCCGGCAGAGGGGGTATTCTTATAGTACATTCCAGTTCCGATTGCATTTACAAAAAGATGCGACCGGCCCGCATTCGTTCCGATCACATCTCTATACTTTAAGTATAACAAGTTATTTTTTTAAGTCAATGATTTTACGGGATTTATCGATAACCTTTACCCGTTTTATATTTTTAAGTTCATTAGAATACTTAACAATACCGACCAACACTTTCGCCTCGGGTATTTTAATACGGTATAGATCTACGATTATATTTGACGATTGTGCAGCTGCACGATGCACAGTATTATGAATTAGATGCTTACCCTTTCCTTTTGGGCACTTTATCTCCCACTTTAAATTACTCATCTTGATATCTGGAGTTTTCTGACCTGGTATCGGAACTAGAAAGACCACATCAAAACCAGCCAATGCTAGCACATCTGTAGTTCTTTGTTCATGTTTTTCTGGGGCAGCGCCGATTTCTTTTGTGATTTTACCTTTTACCATGAGCGCGATTATAGCACATTCTTGATAGCTTTCGCCCGTGCCTTGCCAATGTGTTTAGCTAATTCGGTTTCGCTCATTGTTCTCAGCCTAGCTACGCCGCCAAGTTTTTTTAGCGTTGCCTTAGTTTTAACGCCCACACCCGGTATGTCGTCTAGCACGCTTTTGACTTGGTTTTTGCGTTTTAGCGCCGTGTGATAACTTACCGCAAAACGGTGTGATTCTTCATCAATTCGCGCAATAAGCTTGACAATATGAACGCTTTGTGCTACACTGGTAGTATAGTGCCCATCACCACATGGGAAAATTAATTGTGTATCGGCATTTCTAGTATGATCGCCGCTTTTATTTCGCCCAATATAGGGTATTTTTTCGGCTTGCAACAGATCCGCCACGGCGTTTAGCTGCCCTTGCCCACCATCAATAATTATTAAATCCGGCTTGCCCCATGTATCTAGGTGTTTTAACCGCCTAGTTATAACTTCGCGCATACCGGCGTAATCGTCGTTCTTTGTGGTGTACAGTTTAAATTTGCGGTAATCCGCCCTGCTGCTTGCACCATTCTTAAACACCACCATGCTGGCCGCCACATTAGTGCCACTTTGGTGGCTAACATCATAGCCTTCAATTCGCGCTGGTAATTTAGGCAAATTTAGTAATTGCTGTAAATCGGCTAGGGCTTGATCTTTACTAATGTCGATTGATTCTTTGTCGCCAAAAATTATGCGTTTGCGCAATTCTTTTAGGGTTAAAATTTGATCACGTAACAATTTGGCCTGTTCGTAGTCCTGCCTTGCCGCCGCTACCCCCATAGCTTTTTCTAAATCTTTTATTAGTTGTAGGCGTTCGCCACGCATTAATCGCACCAAATAGTGCAAATGGCGCTTATATTCGGCAGAAGTTACTTTGGCCCTATCTGGTTCTAGACCAATGTGAGCATCTAGGCTAGGGCGCTGCCCAGTTTTTGGTAACTTGGTAAAATACGGAAAAATCCGGCGTAAAATCTGCATAGCCTGTTTGACCCCGCTACCAGCGTAGTACGGGCCATAATAATCCGCGCCGTCATCGAGCGGGTTGCGGGTAAAAGTCACCGTTGGCCAATCGTTTTTAAAATCGATTCGTATGTAGGTGTGCGATTTATCATCCCTAAGCAGCACATTAAACTTTGGCAGGTAGCGCTTGATCATCTCGCTTTCTAAAAACAGAGCATCTAGCTCGGTTTCGACTTCACGCCAGTCAGTATCGACGATTTCCTCTACTAGGCTCAGAGTTTTGTTGTCGAACCTTTTACTAGATTGAAAATACTGCCGCACGCGGTTCTTTAAGTTTGCGGCCTTACCAATATAAATAATTTCACCTGATGAGTCTTTATGGAAATACACCCCAGGCGTATTAGGCAGGGTTTTTAACTTAGTAGCTAATTGCTTATTCATATATACATTTTACAACAGATATGGTATACTGACGGCATTATACGCTCCCTCTTCTAATTTATTACAAAATTTTAAACTCTAAGGATTTTTCATGTCTAAAAAAGACGACAAGTCGAGCGTGACTAAACGTACCCTGTATTACTACTGGCAAGCCACCAAAAAGCACTGGCTGCTAGCTGGTATTCTAATTATTACTACGCCTATCCAAATATTCTTAATGAGCTATGCTGGGCCATTTATTATTGCGCAAATATTAAACAAGTTAACTACTACGGCTATCGCCGCCAACCAAGTTTTTTCGATTTTTGGTTCTTATATTTTACTGGCGATACTAGCAATTGTAGCTGGCCGAGCGATATCTCAACTGTTAAATTATGCTGACTGGAAACTCGAGATACAAGTTGAGTATGAACTTGGGAATCAAACATTTGACGCTTTGGCAAACCAATCGATGCATTTTCACAATGATCGTTTTAGTGGTTCACTAGTTAGCCAGACTAGCCAATTTATCGGCGCCTACGAACGATTAGTGGATATTCTGACTTATAATTTGCTACCAATTGTCTGCTCCATAGTTTTTATTACCGTGATTTTATGGCCAATTGTACCGTTATATGTTGTGATCCTGTTGATGTTAGTTCTAGCCTATACCGTTATATCTTTTCTTAGTTTTAAAAAAATTGCGCCACTTAATAAGAATTCAGCAGCGATGTATTCAAAACGAAGCGGTCAGTTATCAGACAGTGTGTCCAATATCGAGGCTGTCAAAAGCTATGGTCATGAAAAATTTGAAAGACGTTTATTCGATAAAGCCAGCATCGATGTCCAACAAGCCGATGCCAAACTTATGAAGGCCTCGATCACGCGTGATTCGTTATTTAGCATTGTGATTGTGGGGATGATAGCACTAGTTATTATTTTTGTCACCGGTGGTCATGCCTGGTTTGGTATTGGCATTGGTACGTTGGTGATGATCTTTACCTACACCCAACAAATGACCGGCCAATTGTGGTCAATCAATAGCATCTTTCGCGGGGTGAACCGTTCGTTTGGCGACGCCGTAGAAATGACAAAAATTTTAGATGAACCGCAACTGGTACACGACGCCAAAGACGCCAAGCCAATAAAGATTAAAAAAGGTGATATTAATTTCAACCATATCGTTTTTTGGCATCCCGACGCTAAAAAATCCGATAAAGTTTTTGATGATTTTACATTGCATATTCCAGCCGGCCAACGGGTTGGTTTGGTCGGCCGCAGTGGTTCGGGCAAAACCACACTTACAAAGATATTACTCCGCTTTGCCGACGTGCAAAGCGGAGATATCCTGATCGACGGACAGGATATCTCGCGCGTTACGCAAATTAGTCTGCGCCAAAATATCGCTTATGTGCCACAAGAACCGTTGCTGTTTCACCGTTCGATTTTTGACAACATTGCCTACGGCCGGCCTAATGCTACACGCGACGAGGTTATAAATGCCGCCAAGCAGGCCAATGCGCTGGAATTTATTAAGGATTTGCCGCAAGGTTTTAGCACCCTAGTTGGCGAGCGCGGTGTTAAACTTTCCGGCGGCCAGCGCCAGCGTATCGCCATAGCTCGCGCTATATTAAAAGACGCCCCAATTTTGGTGTTAGACGAAGCCACTAGTGCGCTCGATAGCGAAAGCGAAAAATTGATTCAAGACGCATTACAAACGTTGATGAAAGGCCGCACTAGCATTGTGGTGGCACACCGCTTAAGCACTGTCGCTGGATTAGATCGTATTATCGTGCTAAAAAACGGCAAAATTGTTGAAGATGGCACGCATACCAAACTAGCTAAAGGCAAAGGCGAATACGCCAAATTATGGAATCGCCAAAGCGGCGGCTTTATCGAGCGTTAACCTCCAAAAACAAGCATCGAACTGCCACAAGACAGTCTTGTGGCAGTTTATGCATCTCTGGTAGACACTTGCCACAAGACTGTCTTGTGGCAATATGAGTTGTCATGTTAAAATTTGTTTATGGCTATTAGCAGTATTTCTAAGCAATATAAACAGTACTCACCTGATAGTTATTACCATATATATTCAAGGGGTGTTAATAAAGCTCCAATTTTTACATGCGATAAAGATTATGCGATATTTTTTGGACTTCTAAAGAGATACTTATCAAAACAACCCGCCACCAATAATAAAAGCAGAACATACCCCCACTATTATGGCCAACTGGAACTTCTAGCCTATGCATTAATGCCAAATCACTTTCATTTGTTGGTTTATCAGGCCGAGCAACGGACTATCGAGGAATTTATGCGATCATTGCTTACTAGCTACAGTAAATATTTTAACCGCGAGTACAAACGTGTTGGACCAGTGTTTCAAAGCCGTTACCTAGCAAAATTAATAGTCAATGAAGCCCAGCTTTACCATATTTCGCGTTACATACACCTTAACCCGATTAATTGGCGTGGTACACCGACAACTAGCTTAGATTTTTACACCGGCAAGCGCCAGGCCGATTGGATTAAGCCTAAAAGGATACTTGACCTTTTTAAAAATACTGAGACATATATAAAATTTTTAGAAGAATACATCGATGACGAAGAAGACCCTCTGGATATCAAGATAGATAATTAGACTCACCAGCCAACGACACGCAAACAAGACAGTCTTGTTTGCGCATGTCTACGTAGCATAATATATCAACTATATTATAATCTATATTAAGCTGTTTTCATTTTAGCAAAAACCACTAACCCAATGCCAGCAGCTGTGACTATAACTCCAATAATACCAAGCAATGATAGATGTTCCTTAAATAGGAATACTCCAGCCACTGCACTTAATACCACTACAATTCCATAGATCAATGGCAATACGAATGCTACATTATCACCGCCATTAGAAGCAAAAGCCCTCATTAAAATTAACGCGAAAATAGCAATTATGACACCGGCCAATATTGAATAAACTATACCGGCTACAGTAGTTTTACCACCACTTTTGACTTTAGAAACAAAATAGATGATCAGAGGTAACACTGCACCAAGGCCATTATATATAAAAGCTGATAATCCATCGCCGATTTTACCTGTGGCCTGGGCAACAAATAAATCAAATAACGTATAGAGGATTCCGGCTATAATCGCTAGCGCTAGGGTCACTATCATTCAGGTAGTATACCCCCCCCCCATGTCAGAAAATCAAGTTATTCTTTAGGCTCTTCGTCTGGTTTTTCTTCAGATTCGGTTTCGGCTGGCTTATCAGCAGTGGTTTCGGTTGGGGCGGCTTCGGCAGTCGCTTCGGCTTCAGCTTCTTTTTCGGCGGCTTCTTGCGCTTCGGCTTTGGCGGCCTGTTCGGCTGGGTCGTAAACATTTACAATGGTGGCGCTTAAGTCGATGTCTGGGTTAGCAAATTCGACACCAGCTGGTAATTTAAGATCACTCAACGTAATCTTATCTTCAAGTGTTGTAAGACCTACAACATCTACTTCTATGGCTTCTGGCAAGTCAGCTGGCTTAGCTTTAATTTCAACGCCATCTAGTACTTGTGCTATGCCCAAACCTGCTTTTTCGGCTTCGCTTTCGCCCATGCCAACTAGCCTAATTGGCGCCGACGTCTCGATAGCTTCACTAGCCTTAATCGCTAAAAACTCTATATTGATTAAGCGGCGCTTTACAGGGTCGATATCGATATTCTTAACCATTGCTAGCTGCTTTTTACCATCAATATCTAGTTCGACTGGCGTATGCTTACCAGCTATTTTAATTACCTTTTCGATTGGATTATAGTCTGATTGCACCAAAATCGGGTCGCTACCAGCGCCATATAATACGCCGGGCACTATGCCTTGTTTACGTAAAACTTTTACTTTTTTACCTTTTGCTTCGCGTTTTTGCAACTTTAAACTAGTCTCGCTCATGAATTCTCCTGTCGTTTCTTTATTATATTGTAACACAAATCGATTATTCCCAATATTGCCCCCCCCCATTGATGTATAATGTTAAGCATAAACTTAAATAAGGATCTTCATGGAACCACAACAAACACCACCAATTTATCAACCACCAACAACGACAGCCACACCGCCACCAGTCTATCAGCCGCAACCACAACAACCAATCCAACAACAATCAGGAAGTAATGTTTTAGCGATACTTGGTTTTATCTTTGCTTTCTTGATGCCGTTGATCGGCCTAATTTTATCAATTATTGGGTTGGTAAAATCCAAACAAAAAACAGGCAAAGGTAAGGGCTTAGCAATCGCTGGTATAATTATTTCGATCGTTTGGGGAATAATTGTGTGTGTACTGAGTATATTTGTTTTTGCTAGTTTGATTCTAAATGCCAGTAGTCCCATACCATCCAAATTTGTAGACAGCTTAGGTCGGCAAGACTATGCAGCTGCGTATGATTTGTTTTATGACAACATGGGATACGCGTCGGTCAAGGATTTCCAAACTAGTTTTGAAAATTCTAATGTAAAAATTGATTCCAGTTGCGAATATCATGCAACCAATGTTCAAATTTCTGGTGAAAACACTGACACAAGCGGTACAATCAAATGTAGTGACAGATCTTATAACGCGTCTTTTCATATATACGATGACAAGATCACAAAGTTTAATATTGGTGGGTAAATAGGGCATCATAGATAATCAACCAGCGGTATTTCTACAAAATTTGCTTTAAGTATTGTCCGGTGTAACTGTTTGGGTTTTTGGCAACTTGCTCTGGTGTGCCTTCGGCAATTATCGTACCGCCGTGCAATCCACCCTCTGGGCCAAGATCAATTATATGATCGGCACATTTTATAACGTTTAGGTTGTGTTCAATGATGATCATACTGTTACCACCCTCCACCAACTGATGCAGAATCTTTAACAATCGTTTAACATCATCGGTGTGCAAACCAGTAGTTGGTTCATCCAAAATATATAATGTACGTCCAGTGCTGCGGCGCGATAGCTCAGTGGCTAGCTTGATCCGCTGGGCTTCACCACCACTAAAAGTCGTGGCTGGTTGGCCAAGTGTAATGTAGCCTAGACCTACCTCTACCAGTGTATTTAATTTGTTAGCGACAGCCGGAATATTGGCAAAAAACTCAGCGGCTTGTTCCACTGTCATTTTTAGCACGTCACTAATAGTTTTGCCTTTATATTTGATTTCTAACGCTTCGCGATTGTAGCGTTTACCATGACAAACATCACAAGTGACATAAACATCCGGCAAAAAATGCATTTCAATTTTGATTACCCCTTCGCCCTGGCAGTTTTCGCAGCGACCGCCACGCACGTTAAAACTAAACCGACCAGATTTATAACCGCGCACTTGGGCTTCGGGCAAATTAGCGTATAACTCGCGAATCGGCGTAAATACCCCAGTGTAAGTTGCTGGGTTACTCCGCGGTGTACGGCCAATTGGGCTTTGATCAATCACAATCACTTTATCTAGCTGTTCAATACCATCAATTCGTTTGTGTGCACCTGGCACAGTTTGGGCACGATGCAATCTGGCCGAAAGTTCACGCGCCAAAATGTCGTTTACCAATGTAGATTTACCACTGCCCGACACACCACTCACTACTGTTAAAACGCCAAGCGGAAAAGTAACATCAATATTTTTTAAGTTATTTTCACGAGCTCCAATCACCTGCAAATTGTGATCTTTCACCACTTTGCGACGTGTTTTAGGCGTGTCAATCTTTTTGATGCCACATAAATATTGCCCGGTAATACTATCTTTGTTTTTAGCAACTTGCGCTGGTGTGCCATAAGCTACAATTTCGCCACCATGAATACCAGCACCCGGGCCAACATCAATTAAATAATCACTCTTGGCAATCGTATCTTCGTCATGTTCGACTACCAAAATGGTGTTTTTAAGATCACGCAGTTCTTTAAGTGTGGCGATCAAGCGATCGTTATCACGCTGGTGCAGGCCGATGCTGGGCTCGTCTAGCACATACAATACACCAGTTAATCCACTCCCAATCTGGGTCGCCAAACGAATCCGCTGGGCTTCACCACCACTTAAAGTATTAGCCGCCCGACCTAGTTCTAGGTAATTTAAACCAACATTTTTCATAAAGTTAATTCTGGCTTTAATTTCTTTAATAATCTGCGCCGCAATAAATTGTTCTTGAGCGGTCAGTTTTAGTTTGTTTTCGAATAGATCTAACGCACCATCAACATCCAAATCGGTCATATCCATAATATTCAGGCCATGAATAGTAACGGCCAGCACCACTGGTTTTAGCCTAGCGCCATGGCAAGTAGCACATTCACGTTCACGCATAAAACGCTCAATATCTCGGCGCATAAAATCGCTGTCAGTTTCTTTATGACGACGTTCTAAATTAGGAATTACACCCTCGTAAGTAGTTTCGTATTCTTGCCCGTTACCCAGGCGAATTTCATATTTTTGCTCACCCGTACCATATAAAATCATTTCAATCGCTTTTTTAGATAGATCTTTAACCGGTACTTGCAAACTAAAATTGTGCGCACTTGCGACCGCGCTCAGTCGCTTAATGTACCAAGCATCGCTGCCCACTCGGTTGAATGGCCGTATGGCACCTTCCATAATCGTTAAATTCGGGTTTAAAACTAAATCGGGATCAACTTCTAGCCGAATACCAAGACCAGTGCAAGTTGGGCAAGCCCCTTGCGGCGCATTAAAGCTAAACAGCCGTGGTTCTAACTCTGGTATAACTTCATCTGGATGATTCCGACAGGCATAACGCTGGCTGTAAGTTAACACTTCGTCGCCCTTAAATTTAGTATTACCCAACGCCACGCTACTGTCTTTTACCAGTAATACTTCTACCATACCGCCACCAATATCAAGCGCCTGTTCGACTGATTGGCTCAGGCGACTTTCGGATTCGGGGTTCAAAATTAAGCGATCTACCACTAGTTCGATGGTGTGCTTTTTTTGCTTTTCCAGTTCTGGGAACTCATCTAGGGCGTACACAATACCATCCACTCTAGCCCTAGCAAACCCTTTATTTAGGTACTGCTGAGGTACATGGGCAAATTCACCTTTTTTGGCATTTACTAGCGGTGCTAGAATCATAATTTTACTACCACTTTGCAGCTTTAATATCTCATCTATGATATTTTGTACCGTACGTTTTTGGACTGGTTCGCCACAAATTGGACAATGCGGTACACCAATTCGAGCAAAAAGCAAGCGTAAATAGTCATAAACCTCGGTTACCGTCGCAACAGTACTGCGCGGATTACGACTAGTTGATTTTTGATCGATACTAATAGCAGGGCTTAAACCGGTAATCATATCAACGTCCGGTTTATCCATAATCCCCAAAAACTGCCGCGCGTAACTGCTTAGCGATTCTACATAGCGGCGCTGGCCCTCGGCATAAATCGTATCGAACGCCAAACTAGACTTGCCCGAACCGGAAAGCCCGGTAATCACCACAAACTTATCGCGTGGAATTTTAACGTCCACGTTCTTTAAATTGTGCTCGCGCGCCCCTTTAATTTCAATATAATCAGCCATAAATCCCATACATTCTACACTACTACGCGATCTTTTTCAAGATGTAAAAAGAAACGAGGGTAAGAATCCGTTGGATTCTTACCCTCTTGTAGCTACAAGATACAATGTTTGGTTAAATCTCTCATTACTATTGCAAGCACATCGTCTTTGGATTGCTCAGCATCCACTAACTTAATCGTTGGGGGCGGATAAACAAAATCGTTTAACACTTTTATCGCTTCGTGATAACCCTGGTAGATCAAATCATGTGACTCGCGTAATTCCAGATCAATCCGATTCATGTCAGCCGGATTGCATTGTCCTTTACGTGCTAGGCTAGCGTCTACTGGCATATCTAATACATAGATTAGATTTGGTAATGGGACGTACCCTCCAAGCGACATTATTGATCCATCAAGCGATGTATTATCAACTCTTGGGAATCCAGATAAGCTATAGCCTAATTTTAGAAAGAATCGATGAAAGAATATTGCGTGATCCCATAAAACTCGCGCAACGCCACTATCACCGCGTTTGCCCTGATAAGCCATAGAGCTTAACATACAGCGATCGCTGATAACATTAATACCAGCTTCTAATTTTGGTAAAACAACATCATACATATGAGCCGTTCGAGTTGCCATAACTAGCAATTCCTCTGTTATCGGATCCATCGCAGGTAAGTTTTTATCAAGAACAACATTCCTAACAGCTTCTGCCACTGGACTGCCAATACCGCCGATTTCCCTAGTAAAATAAAATTTATCACTAGGTAGTCGTTTTTTCAGTCCCTCTACTAGTGTCGTTTTTCCAACACCTTCGCCGGTACCTTCAATACTTATAAAAACAGCGCGTTTTGTGTTAACTGCCATTTTATATCACCCTCTCTCAATGTGCACACTTGTAGCTAATTAGATTAAATCACCTACCGGCCGAAAGCCCAAGCATAAGCTAATTTGGGCGGTAGTAGGCTATCGCCGCATCGGCATATTCGCGATGGTCAAAAAGTGTAACATTCGGTAAAATTGGCGTTTCTAGGCCTTTAGAGTAGCTTAGAATCAATATCCCGCCTTCTTTTAATAAACTAGTCAACTTTTCAACAACTTTTAGCTGTGGGTCAAAATATGGCGGATCAACGAAAATAATATCAAACTTATCATCAGTGGTACGACTGTTTAACCACCCTTGTAACCGCGCTCGTACCAGTGTAACTTTATCACCCACCCCTAAGGATTCAATGTTCTCGGTAATAATTTTCTGGGCGGTGCGATCTTTTTCTATCATAATAACACTGGCTGCTCCCCTAGAAACTGCTTCAAAGCCTAATGCCCCAGTACCAGCAAAAGCGTCCAATATTGTTGCCCCTGGTAACCAATCACCAATTTTATTAAAAATCGCTACCCGAATACGCTCACCCATAGGGTGGGTACGCCGATTGCCGGGGGTTTTAACTTTTTGCCGCTGTAACGTGCCACCAGTTATTCGCAGGTACATGCTATTTCTCTACTCTGTAAATCGCTGCCAGCCACCCCAGTGTAACGTAGCGAGCCATTTCTGGTATCAAAATCCGGCGAGTTTGGCTGGCTAGGTCGTTAGTCCAACCCTTTTTCATATAAATGTCATACATTTTTAAGTCGTTGATTTTATTGACGCCTTCGTTGAACACCTCTAAATACTTGCCTGCTTTAACCTCTTCTAGTTCACGCGGGGTTATTTTTACCATCAGTTGTTTGGGTGTAACTGGTGAAATTATCACAGCCACCCCTAATTCATACAATAAATGACTGATCATGACCCCTTTAGGACCGATGTAATGCCAATTGTTGCGAATAAACGAAGTTGGGTTTGAACCTGGTAAAATCCATTTTTTATAAATTTTATCGATATGCTCGATATCGCGGTCATCAAGATGTTTTAATTCTTCTTTTAGCGGGTAGTGATGCGCCGGCGTTAAGCCATCTACCACCATATGCGCCAGCCAGGCAGCTTCGTAGCTAGCCCGAACACGATCTTGATGCTTTAGCGCCTCTGTTAAATTGTACATGTAATCTGTAACATGCTGGACTAATTTACCGTCGTTCGCCCCCGGGATTAGTATATCGTTTGGTTCATCGACCCCTGGATTTTTAGTTTTTAGACCATCGGGTCCATTTAGACCTTCGAAATGTAAAATTTCTAAAATTGTTGGAAAATCTACCCCAGTGTTTAACAGTGGTACTAGCATACGTCGGGCAGCACGGTCAATCTTTTGATGTGTGCCAATGACCCTATCGGGACCTTTAGTTTGTGTAATTCGTGAATACATAGTGATCCTGCTTAGCAGATGCTTGCCATGCTTAATTTTCGCCCTCCAAACCGACCGTTTTTCTCTGGATTTTTCCATTTTTTCTTGGAATCAGCCATGAAAAAATGGAAGAATCGCAGTGAAAAGCCGATTGCCCAAAATTAAGCATGGCAAACGTCTACTAAGCTGTTAATTTAATGTTGTTAAGCGCTGATATTTTTGGACTTTATCAGCTAACTCCTTATAGTCTAACAGATTTCTGCCATTTGTCACGAATTTCTTGGCCGCCCGGCTGGCAGTGGCCAATAATTTGGTATCTGTTAGGGTGGCGACCCTTAAATCTAGCGCCCCATGTTGCAATTTACCATAGATTTCGCCTGGGCCGCGTAATTCTAAATCTTTTTGCGCCAAGTAAAAACCATCGTTGGATTTGACAATTTCTTGCAATCTAGCGGTTGGTTTAGCGCTAGTGCTGGTGATTAAATAACAATAACTCTGGTAAGTGCTACGCCCCACCCGGCCGCGAATCTGGTGCAACTGGGCTAAGCCGAACCGATCAGCGTCGCGAATCACCATCACCGTGGCATTTGGTACGTCAACTCCAACTTCGATAACAGTAGTGCTAACCAATAAATCAAGCTTTTTAGCAAGAAAATCATTCAAGACGGTGTTTTTATCGTCTGCGGTCATTCGGCCGTGCAGTAGGCCTATTTTATAGCCTTTAAAGACCGTTTTTAAGTGCTGGTACTCTTGCGTGACGCTTTTTAGTAGTTGTTCACCATTTTCATCAATTAAACTGCAAATATAATAAGCTTGTCGCCCCTGTTGCAGCTGCTCTTCAACCTTTTTGTATAAACTATCAACCGAGTTTGGTGAAATAATTTCGGTTTTAATCGGTTTGCGCCCCTGTGGCAGTTCGTTCAAGGTAGAAATATCCAGTTCGCCGAATACCGTTAATTGCAACGACCGTGGTATCGGCGTGGCCGTCATGCTTAACAGATGTGGCATTACTTTGCCCTTACCTAGCAGTTTTAGCCGCTGGTTCACCCCGAACCGGTGTTGTTCATCGATCACCACAAAACCCAAGTTTTTATACTGTACTTTCTCGGCAATTAAAGCATGTGTACCAACAATAATATCAACCTGCCCGGCCGCAATTTTAGCCTGCAGCTTAGTTTTGTTTTTACTACCACTAGTGAGCAATGCCACGGTAACACCAAAAACTTTCAGTAAATTATTGAGGGTTTCGGCATGCTGAGCGGCTAAAATTTCCGTTGGTGCCATAATAGCCGTTTGCAAACCGGCTTTAGCGGCTTGGTAGGCCGCTAGCCCGGCCACCACGGTTTTACCGCTGCCGACATCGCCCTGCAACAGGCGATTCATTGGGGTAGATTTTTCGAAATCTTGAATAATTTCCCAAGCAGCCAGGCGCTGGCTATCGGTTAGTTTAAATGGCAGTTTAACCACAAACTCGCGCACCGATTTTTGATCGAACGGGATCTGTTTACTACGCAGTTTTTTGTTAGCATCCTTATTTAGCACACTAGCCAAAACCAGTTCAAACACTTCTTCGTAAGCTAGCCGATGAGTAGCGGTTTTTATATCTTGTTGACTATCTGGAAAGTGAATTTTATACAGCGCCTGAGCCCTAGGCAGCAAACCGTCATCTTCTACCACCGAATCCGGTAGATTATCTGGCATAACCGCAATATAAGGTTTTAGGGCTTTGATCAGTTTACGGGTTACAGCTGGCTTAAGTTCGTGACTTGATTTGTAAATTGGTACAATTTTGTTGCCAGTTTTTTGATAATCGCTGGCAAGTTCGGCACTGGGATTCATTAACTGGTAACGGCCATAATTAAATTCAAATTCACCCGAAAAATAGTAATATTCGTTTGGTTTAAACTGACGAACGCGGTATGGTTGATTAAACCAAACGGCTCGCATTTTACCACTGTTATCGACTAAAGTGGCTTCGGCTAAACTTAGGCCGCGGCGTTTGCGGTGGCTTTCGATATTTTCTACTTTAGCGCGTACGACCACCCGACCAGGTTTAATACTGGCAATAGATTGCGTGACCGAAAAATCTTCATAAGTCCGTGGCAAAAAATATAATAAGTCTTTAACCGTATGCAAACCGGCTTTTGCCAAAATAGCGGCGGTTTTTTCGCCCACACCTTTTACAAAACTTAAATCCGTACTAGTGTCCATCAAACCTATTGTAGCGAACTATCTGCAAAATGCTACAATAGCTAAAATGAGAAGAGTGGAATTGCTGTTTGACACCATCCGGGCGCCATACGACATGGCACATATTATTCAAGTTGCGCAGTCAATTGACGCTATTGTTTACACGGCTGGCAAGAATTCGCTATCGTTTAACGCGCCGAAAGTGATAAATAGGATTAAATCATGGAAAATCAAAGATGGTTTTAAGGCGATTCATTATGACACTTTCGAAGAAGCCGTGGATGACCTGCACACCAAAGGCAAATATTTAATCGGCACGTCGGGCAAGGCAGATAAGATCTTCTACGATGTTAAATTGCCGCAAGATAAAGATGTGGTGATTGTTTTTGGCACCGAATCGTCTGGTTTGACATTTAAAAAGCAAAGAATGCTAGACCAAATGGTGAAATTACCGATGGATAAAAATAAAGTCGATTTTTTGACTTTGCCAGTGGCCGTTTCGGCCATAGCTTACGAACTACACCGGCAATATAGTTTAGCTAACAGCTAGTATGCCACGCAGTACATTGGCGGTATCTTGCCAGCGAGTCACGGCAATTGTGTCAATTCCCATGGCTTTTACGGGATAGTCATTACCGTCTCTATCTAACTTGTCGCCAATATATAAAATCTCGTCTTTTTTGTAACCAGTTTCAGCCATTAATTGTTTCATACCATAGGCTTTGTCGATATTCGGCAAAGTCACATCTATAGATGTGCCGCCACCGATTTTAATTTCTAGCCCCGGCAGTTCAGGCTTTATTATCTCGACAATTGCCTGGCGTTTTCTCATGTGTGAATCCCAAGCATGTTTATCTTGTGGTGTGGCCCATTGGCCAAGCGCCGAAAACGTAACTTGGCTACCGCGGTTTTCAATAATTTCGCCAGTCGGGTTCTTGCACCAAAAATCAAGCTTTTTCGCAGCCGTTTCTATAACTTTACTAATTTTGCTTACCTGTTCATCACTCAAGAAATGAGCATATTTACGTGCCCAATTGCCATTTTCATAACGCCAATACTGCGCGCCGCAAGTTGGCATTAAATGTAGTTTTTCCAGTTCTTTATCAGACGCCTTTTTCATCTGATCAGGCTCGTTTTTCTTCATTACTTCGTACGAACAACCCGAGATCACACAGACTTCATATTTATCTAACAGTTCAGTTAAAAGTTCAGCCATTTCCGGCTCGATTGGTAGCTTGGTGACATTTAACGTATCATCTTGATCGAAGGCAATTATTTTTTTGACCATAGTTAAATTTTAACATAGCTTGACAACCAACTGCTTTTCTACTACAGTTGCTGCAGTCGTTGTTAAGAGTTTTACAATGAAGTATTGTGTCTTCAATTTTGATATCCTAAGGAGTGATATTTATGGCTGGTTTTTATACCGTTACAATGCTACAAAGGTTGTTTCACAAGAATTTAGGCGAAGAAACCGGAACTATTGCTGGTCTAGTCGAAACGGCTTTTGACGGGCTCGCCACAGATTTCTATGGTGACTGGTTTCATGTTTTCCTACCAATTACGTGTGATCCTAACAAAAGAAGGTCAATAACAGATGACCTAGTGCTCAAGTTTCGCGCTGCCGAAAGGTTGAAAGAACTTGGCGTACAATGCGGCCCAGATAGACGATTGAACATTAGTTCGAAGACCATTGTTACGCCAGTGCAATTTCTATACCTCAACGCATTAACCGTTATGAAAAAAGCTGGCAATAATGGCCTGGCGGCTGCTATCGATCAGCAGTTCCCGGGTGGTTTGGAAAAATTTACCAGTGATAATTTCACTGAGTATGATGCACTAGAAGGCGCAGAACCCATATTAGAAGCTCTTAACCGCGCAAGTGCCGCTACATAGTAGCGGCACTTTAAATTGGTTTATAGTGAAGATTTATTGGGTATAGCTTGACTTATTAGGCTATGTGTGCTATACTGAAGACAGTAGCTGTTGCATAAGCACCAGCTAGGTTTGAAGTGTTGTTAAAATCGATTGGCTGCCAGTGGTAGCCAGAAAGAGGTGATCATATGTCTAATGGTCTTGCGCCTGATAAACTGGAATCCCCTGTATCTGTCAAGTTTCCTGAGTTTTCCGAAGTGTGCGAAAAGGCATGGGAAATGATCCTGCCAGCTGTTAAGAATGCTGCCCCCCCCCCAGAACGAAATTTTCAATCGTTGTGCTGGGAGTGTAGTCGTCTTAGGACCACGTGCTGATGTCAGAGAAGGTATATTGTTCTCTGCCGTTGTGGGTGGCGAAGAAGATGATTTAGAAAACTATGTTTGCTTTACCGCTGAAATCGACCCGAAAGCCAAAGACGCTGCCAAATACCGCGAATTGGCATTAGCCAAAGCATTTGTATCGCTCAAAACAGGTATGGCAAGTTCACTTGTCCAGACCCAATACCCCTATCTATACGATGCCGGGGATACTAAGTGGGGCGGCAGTACGATCATGCCTGGCGGCATTATCATCGGATTCAGCGGTGTACAAGCCGTCTTCGATGAAATGATCGCAGAGTGGATGGCCTCAGCTATCCGAGCAATCTACCGTGACATCATGACTTGCAAAGGCGGTATGATGGATCAGCCGAGTGGGTTTATCGTCGGATAAACGCCATATAAGCCTATAACAACGCTAAAAAGCGCCACATTTGTGGCGCTTTTTGCTATTTAGTTAACTCACCTTTTATTTTTAAACTACTCTTTTCATTTTCTTTAAGCCATTTGGCAAATTCCAGCACCCCCCCCTGAAGCCAACCGTATCAATAGCATTATCAAGCCAGGCTTGAGAGAACGATATTTCGCCATCTTTTATAAATTGTAGCCGGCTAGTTTCAACAGCGTCTTTTTTACATACTGACGTAAAATCGGCATAGCCAGCCTCATCGTAAATCTTAGCCTGCAAACAAGCTTCTAACTTATCAACCTGCTTGCAAAAACGTGCCTCGGTAGTTTTGTTAGCTTCAAACTCTGTATATATGTCCTCTATCTGTTGCGCCATGTTAAGCCCTGATAGAACTTTCTGAACAGCCACCAGCTCTTTAGCATGTTTATCTTCAACGCTAATGTCGTCAAACATCGTGATGTCACCAACCACAATCTCGCCTAGCTCGTGCACTGCTAACATTAAAACAACCCGGGTAAGGTCGACTCTTAGCTTTAGTTCGGAGCATAAAGCAATTGCTAACATTTGCGTGCCGTAAATGTGCTCGGCCACACTTTCCAGGCGCGGTGCCTTAATATCCCAAATTTGCCAGCCGGTACGAATGGTTGTTTTCAGTTTGTTCGCCAGGTTATAAAAACGTAAAACTGATTCAAAGTTGTCCATATTACTTCACTAATACGAATGAGTTTTTGCCTTTTTTGACTAAACTGACGTTTTTAATCTCGATATTATCGTGAACTTTAGCACCATTTACACTAATTGCACCAGATTCAAGTAATCTTCTAGCTTCGCCATTACTGCTAACCAGCCCGGCTTCTAATAGAATTTCGACGACAGTTAGACCACTTGCAACAGTTGGTATTTCACGCGCCAACAGATCAAGCTCGGTGGCAGACAGTTTATCTATTGCCTGGTCACCAAATAGCACTGTTGTAATATTAACAACGCTATCGGCTTTGGGCTGGCCATGGACAATCTTAGTCACTTCGTAAGCCAAAGCTTTTTGCGCTATGCGTGCCCCAGGGTTGGCTTGCTGTTGTTTTAGTAGTTGCTCAATCTGGGCTTCATCAAGTTCAGTATATACTTTAAGGTAACTTTCTACGCCTTCATCATCAACGTTTAGCCAGAACTGGTAAAAATTATAAGCACTGGTTTTAGCTTCGCTGAGCCAAATGGCGTTGCCTTCGGACTTGCCAAACTTATTACCATTGCTATCTAAGATCAGCGGGCAACTCCACACATCCACCTCTGTACTCTCAAGCCGTTTAATTAAGTGCATGCCACTAACGCAGTTGCCAAACTGATCAGCACCGCACAGTTGTAAATCAATGCCTTTAGTGCGGAACAGATGCAAAAAGTCGTACCCCTGGATTAAAGAGTATGAAAACTCAGCGTAAGAAATGCCGGAGCCATCGACGCCAATGCGAGCTTTGACAAATTCGCGATCCAGCAGCTGCGTCATGCTAAATTGCGTGCCAACTTCGTCCAGAAAATCAATATACTTAATATTTTTGAACCAATCATAGTTGTTGACTAAGGGTATATCCTGACCCATAATCTGCATATATTGAGTATGGATACCCTTAGCATTTTGATCAATTTGCTCTGGCGTCTGCTTAGTGCGTTCTTTATCCATCTTGGGATCGCCAATCCGACCAGTGGCGCCACCAACCAGCAATGTGGACTCGTAACCGTGTTTAATGAACACTTTACACATCATTAAAGCGGCTAGGTTACCGATTGTCATCGATTCTTGGCTGGGATCAACTCCGAGGTAAAATCTTCTTGACTTTTTATCTAAATCTGTTATATTGGCTACAGTGGTTTGAGCCTTAAAACCACGCCATATTAGTTCTTCAGAAAGTTTCATACAGCTAGTATAGCATGATATAATAAGGAGGTATTAAAAGGAGTTTTAAGTGGCTAAGAAAAAGACTTCCGCTAAGGCTAAAGGTTTAGGTTTATACGCTAACTTAACTAGTCGCGCTAAAACTAAAAAAACCGCTGAAGCCCGTAAAAAAGCGGAACATTTGGCTAAATTACCTAAAGATCCGGTAAAACGATTCTTTTACCGTTTGCGACCAAAATACTTAAAACAGTATTGGTTTAGCAAACGTGGCGCCAAAATGCTACTAAAAATTATTGCGAGCATGGTAATAGCCCTGGTTATTGCTTTTGCTGGTTTGTTTTTGCTATTTCGTAAAGATTTAGACGCAATTCGCCCTGGTGAATTAGCCAAACGTGTACAATCGACTGTCAACACTTACACCGACCGTAATGGTAAGATCCTGTGGGAAGACAAAGGTGATGGCAACTATAAACTAGTGGTTGATGGCAACGATATTTCTACTTACATGCGTCAGGCCACGGTAGCAATTGAAGATAAAGATTTTTATAAACACCACGGTGTTAGCTGGACAGGTCTGGCGCGATCGTTGCTAAATAACTTGCGCGGTGGCAGTACCCAAGGTGGTAGTACCCTAACCCAACAGCTAATTAAACAAGTTTATTTTTCGGATCAAGCTTCTAATAGAGGCCTAGGCGGTATTCCGCGTAAAATCAAAGAAATCATTTTATCACTAGAAATCGAACGGATGTACGACAAAGAACAAATTATTACCTTATATTTGAACGAATCGCCATATGGTGGTCGTCGTAATGGGGTAGAATCTGGCGCTCAGACTTATTTTGGTAAAAGTGCCAAAGATTTAACTCTGGCCGAATCAGCCTTACTGGCGGCTATACCGAATAATCCATCGGTCTACAACCCCTATAACATTGCCGGCAATGAACTATTAATAGAACGCCAACACAAGGTGTTAGACGACATGGTAACGAGTAAATTTATTACCAAAGCCCAGGCCGAAGAAGCCAAAAAAGTTAACATTTTGGATCAAATCAGACCCGAAAGCGACCAGTATAAAGATATGAAAGCGCCACATTTTGTGCAAGAAGTTAAACGTCAATTAGAAAAAGAACTAGGTGTAAAAACGGTTGGTGCTGGTGGTTTAACTATTAAAACCACGCTTGATTTAGATGCCCAGAATTATGCCGAACAAGCTATTTCGGATAACGTGTCATATATGTCCTATGCCAGGGCTGACAACACGGCTCTAGCGTCGATTGATGTCAAAACCGGGCAAGTCATTGCTATGGTGGGGAGTGTAAATTATGATGCGCCAGGTTTTGGCCAAACTAACGCTGCCACTAGCCTATTAGAACCAGGGTCGTCGATTAAACCAATCGCCGATTATTCAACGTTATTCAAACAACGCAGCGGTGTTAATTATGGTCCAGGGTCAATCCTGCGTGATGAGAATATCAACAGTATTTACTGTGCCGGGGCACCAGCTGGTTGTAGTGTGAGCAACTTTACCGGCAAATTCTATGGCGATATCACAATCCGTCAGGCGCTATCTAACTCACTTAATATTCCGGCTATTAAGGCTATGTATATAAGTGGCGTCGATGCCAGTATAAAAACTGCACACGATTTAGGTGACCTTTCGTACTGCACCGATAACAACGATGCCGGACTTTCGGCCGCGATTGGTGGTGGTTGCAGTGTGACCCCAGTTGAACACGCTAACGCTTACGCCTCGCTTGCCAGGGGTGGTAAGTACCTACCATTGGCTTACGTTTTAGAAGTTAAAAATAGTAACGGCGATGTTCTTAAAAAGTGGGAAGCCCCCAAAGCTAAACAAGCCATTGACCCACAAATTGCTTACATGTTAACCGATATTTTGCACGATCCAGTAGCTCGCGCTAGCTTGGTGTGGGGTTCGGCGTCATACGGTTTTGGTTTTGTAGTACCAGGTGTCTGGACGGCTACCAAATCTGGTACCACCGATAATGGCAGCGGCCACAGTAAAGATTTGTGGTTTATGTCGTATTCTACTTCTATCGCCACCGCTGTATGGGAAGGCAACCATGATGGTTCACCAATGTTGGGCGATGATAGCAACCACATTTATGGCCGTCACGTTATAAATGAGTACATGGAAAATGTTCATAAAAACGTTTACGCCAAACAGGGTAAATGGAAGTCAGGCGATGCCCCGACTATGCCGAGTGGCATTCAAAAATTAACTATCAATGGCAAGACCGATATCTGGCCAAGCTGGTATAACAAAAATAACACTGGCGTTACCCAGTCTAAAATGACCTTTGATACGATTAGCCGTAAAAAGGCTACTAGCTGTACACCACAAACTACCAGGATTGATATCGAAGTAACCAAAGTTACCGACCCGGTGACAAAGAAAGATACCTATGTGGCCGATGGTTACGATACAAAGAATGACGATGACGTGCACAAATGTAGCGACCGCATGCCAAACGCCACCGTTAGTTTTGCTAACGATACCTTTGCGGCTAGTACGCCAAATACTATTCAAATTAGTCTAATCGCTGGCACGTTTAGCTTGAAAGAATATTACGTGTCGGTAGATGGTACGGTTATTGCCAGTGGTGCGGCATCATCAAACGTCTTGAATGTGGCCTATACCTTTGCTAGCTCTAATCAAAAAGTAGCTGTGCGTTTGGTAGACACAGCTGGTTACGAAAATACCGTTACGGCTGTCAGCCCATAGAAAAAGCGCGAGCAAAACTCGCGCTTTTTAAATAGTTATAATATTTTTAGCGATTAGCTAGGCGGATTAGCTTTTCTTCGTCTGTTTCTTTGCGGTTAGGTTTGCGGCCATTTTTAGACCTGTTGTTCTTGGGTCGCGGGCTGGTTGCAGTTGGTTGGGGTTTATTGGTTGCACCGACTTTTTTGGCAAACATCATTTTACCAGCACTGGTTTGTAAATAGCGCACAAATTCTACTTCGACTTTCTGACCAATATCCTTGCCAGCATCTTCGACGACTACCATGGTACCATCGGGCAAATACCCGACCGCTTGGTGCGATTGCTCACCTGGTTGTACTAGTTCGATCTGTAACTTTTCGCCTGGCAAGAATTGCGAACGCAAACTTTGGGCTAAATCGTTAATATTTAGTACCCCTATACCAGCTGTAACTGCTACTTTGTTTAAATTAAAATCGTTAGTTAGAATTAAGCCATTATGCTTAATAGCTAGTGCCAGCAGGCGATTGTCTACACCTTCGGGCGTTTTTACATCGTCGCGAAAAATAGTAACTTTTACGTTATCTAGCTCTTGCAGTTTATTTATAACATCTAAGCCAAACCTTGCCCGGCTGCGTTTTTCGCTATCGTGACCATCGGCTAGCAGTTGCAATTCACCAATTACGCTACGGGGCACTACCAGTTCGTCACCAATAAACCCGGTTTGGGCGACTGCCACAATTCGGCCATCAATTAAACTAGAGGTGTCTACGAACACCTGGCGTTTGCCCCTGCCCCAAACTTTGTCATTATTTTTTAATACTAAAATGGTAGTTTGCACTAGTATGACTAGTAAAATTATGATGATTGTTTGTTCCATATTGTCCTTACTTATTTATATATTTTATGAGTGCGCTACGCAAGTCTGCAACTGGCAAGACAAATTTACCGATACCTTTGGCGGCAGTTTTAGGTGCAATAGCTGCCGTAAAACCAAGTTTTTTAGCTTCACTAATCCGCCGTTCGCTACTATGGGCTGACCTAATCTCGCCACCCAGACCCACTTCGCCAAATACGATTAAATGATCATCTAGTTTGCGACCACTAGCAGCCGAGGCGATTGCCATACAAACTGCTAAATCAGCGGCTGGATCTTGTAACTTTAGCCCGCCCACTACATTAACATAAATATCTTTGTCGGCCAAGTTTAATTTAGTCCGCTGCTGCAATACTGCTACTAATAAGTTAAGCCGATTTAAATCAAAACCGCTAGCGGTGCGCTTAGGGTAACCAAAACTGGTCGTATTTACTAGCGCTTGAATTTCGACCAAAATTGGCCGCGTACCCTCTATAGTGGCCAGCACAATCGAGCCATCGGTGTTTAAACGTTCGGCTAACAGCGCCTGCGACGGGTTTAAAACCGGTTTTAAACCTTCGTTATCCATTTCAAAAATAGCGATGTCGTTAGTCGAGCCAAAACGGTTTTTTACCGCGCGCAAAGTTTTAAAACCACCATAGCGATCGCCTTCAAAATTAAGCACCACATCTACCAAATGTTCTAGAACTTTTGGCCCCGCCAAAGTGCCATCTTTTGTGACATGCCCTACTATCATTACGGCTGTGTCGGACGATTTGGCAGCGCGAATTAGCACATTACCACTATTTGTAACCTGACTAACCGAACCGGGTGCGGACGAGACTTCTTCTAAACTTAAAGTTTGGATCGAATCAACAATCACTAATTTATACTGCTGCGAGCGAATAGTAGCGGCAATATCGTTAGCGCTGGTACTGCTAGCAAAGTTCAAATTTTCGCTGTGACTATTGGCTAAACGCTTAGCCCTAAGTTTTACTTGGGCGGCTGATTCTTCACCGCTAATATACAGCACTGGCGCATCTTTAGCTATGTTGCTGGCTAGTTGCAGCAAAATTGTGCTTTTACCAATGCCCGGCTGGCCGGCCAATAAGCTAACACTGGCCGGCAAAATGCCCCCACCTAAAACTTCGTCCAATTGGCTAAAACCGGTTTTAAACCGGGCTGATCGTTCGCTAGATTCAATGGAATTAATTGATTGAGTTTTAAGCTGCTTGCCACTTTTTACGCCCAAAGCTACAGCCGATTTACCGCTATCTTCCACCATTTGTTCTAGTAGTGTATTCCACTGCCCACATTCAGCGCACTTACCCGACCATTTAGAGTAACTCGCCCCACAATTGCTACAGACGAATTTAGTTTTTGCTTTTACCATAAAACTAGTATAGCACGCGGCTCAGTATGCACTTTCTACACGCATAGGAAAGCCGCCCATAAAGGGCGGCTCTTCATAAGAACCAAGATTCCAAGGGCTTAGAGCTTAGTCACTCCCCTGAAAGACGGCCGCGCGTAGTGGCGATCGACACCGTCAGACCAGTGCGGGTTGAAGCTCACCCAACGATAGTCGCGGTGAAAGTTTGGTATGACGAGAGTGACTTGTCCACTATACACTTGGCGCAGGAGCAAGTTGGCTATTGATACTGTTATTTAAGCTCTGCAGGTTCAGCGACAATTTGTCGTATTGTGCCTTTTTTTCGTTGTAAGTATTAGTGTCGGCTTCGATTTGCTGACGCATGGTTTCTAACCGCCCAACTTCGGTCATTAAAGCCGCCCGTTCAGCGTCAAAAGCCGCCTGACTTGCAAAGGCTCCATTGTCGGCTCGAGTGTTAAAATCAGCTATTTCGCGGGTTAGTTCTTCGGCAGCATCATTATATTCGGTGGTTTGTGTATTGATGCTAGTCGCTAAATCATCTAACGTTTTGACCAATGTGTTAATCTGCGTCGTCAATTCGTTGAATTGACCGATGTAGGCAGCGCTCATCGCTACCACCCCAGCACGATTATTGAAGAATCTACGGTAGTAGTTTTCTAGACCGCTTGGTAAATCTTTGCACTCTGTGCCTAAAATTGAGTGTAGTTCATTGTCGCGATCAGCAGGTTCGTATTTATCGTAATATTCGCTAAATCGCGCTTTTAAATCTTCGGTACTACATTTGGTAAAAGCCTCTTCTACCCATTTGTTAACTTGTGATTTTTCGTTATTGCTTAACCGTACGTATGCAGCGTGCAACATTTCATGGGCTAAAGTCACTTCGCGAATGCCGTCTAATTCTTGATTCTTAACATCAAAAACATAAATGCGGTTATCGACAAAACAACCAATTATATTGCTGCTAGTTTCACTACCACGGCATTTATCATTAAAGGTGCTATCGCCAATTAATGCCGGTTGAGCGCTATATAAAATACGTTTACCCTGGTTTGTGAGGTCGATTCGATCGATCAACTTTTGCATGCCCTGCCCTGGCTGGAAAGTTTTTAAATAGTAAAAATCTAATAATGTGCGTGAATTTGCCATTAGCAGCATAACTAGCCCAATGGTTGCAATTGGCCAGATGATTTTCCACCAGTGATGTTTTTTAGCTGGTGGCTGACGGTAAGCCGTATTGTTTGGATAGGTTGGTTGGTTGTCATTCATTATCTAAGGTTAATTTTAGCTCATTTTTGTTTGAACTTACAGTTACAACCGTGCCTTTTTTGAACTTATCGGCTAAAATCTGTTCAGCAATTATGCGCTCTAATTTGGTTTCAATCGCTCGACGCAGCGGTCTAGCACCGTTTTTAGCATCAAAGCCGGCTGTGATAATTAAATTTTTAGCTGTCGGTTTTACAATCAAACCTAGGCCTTTTATAATTAATCGTTCTTTAAGTTCACCGATTAAATTATCAAATATCTTACCGATATCTTTTTTGGTTAAAGCGTTAAAAACAATTATGCCGTCAAATCGATTCAAAAGTTCTGGGCGCATTAATTTACTAAGTGCCCGCTTAGCAAATATTTCATTTTGTTCGTGCGTGGCGGTTAACTTTTTATCATCAGCCTTACTGGTAGTGGTAAAACCAAGCTCGGATTCTTTCATCATTTCGCTGGAACCCAAATTGCTAGTTAGTATGACAATCGTGTTGTTGAATTTAACTTTATTACCTTGGCCGTCAGTTAATATACCGTCTTCTAAAATCTGTAACAAAATATTGAATACATCGGGATGAGCTTTTTCGATTTCATCAAACAATACCACACTATATGGACGACGACGGATAGCTTCGGTTAATTTGCCACCATCGTCGTAGCCAACGTAACCAGCAGGTGCGCCAACTAAACGCGCCACATTGTGTTTTTCGCTAAATTCACTCATGTCAACTTTGATTAAAGCATCGTCGCCGCCAAACACTTCCCGAGCTAACACCCGAGCTAGTTCGGTCTTACCCACACCGGTTGGTCCCATAAATATAAAGCTACCAATTGGTTTTTTACTATCGGCAATACCGCTCCGTCCCCTTTTAATAGCTTGGGCAACCTGATCAATCGCGTCATCTTGGCCAATAATATATTTATTTAAATGCTGTTGTAAGTTTAACAACAGTTGCTTTTCACCAGCTTGGACTTTACTAACCGGGATATTGGTTCGCAACGAAATCGCAGTGGCCAGATCTTCCATTTCTAAAGTAATTTCTTTTTCGGGTTTGGTGGTCTTAATCTTTTTAACACTAGTTTCAATCTGGGCAATCCGGGTTTTATACAGGGCGGCTTTTTCGTAATCTTCTTGTGCCACTGCCGTGTCCATTCGTTCGTTAAGTTGTTTAAGTTCGGTCATGTACTTTTTTAACTTACCACCACTGGTAGAACCAGCCCGAATTTGAGCTAACGCGGCTGCTTCATCTAACACATCAATCACTTTATCTGGCAAAAATCGATCATAAATATAACGGTTGCTTAAAAAGATAGCATCACTCAAAATTTTGTCACTGATCTTTAACCCATGAAAATCTTCGTAATGTGGCCGGATGCCCTTTAAAATGCTAAGCGTCGTCGGCACGTCAGGCTCGCCAACAATCACTGTTTGCAAACGCCTGGCCAGCGCTTTATCTTTTTCGATATATTTACGATATTCATCGAAAGTGGTAGCGCCAATCAGCCGAATCTGGCCTTTAGCTAGGCTTGGTTTTAAGATGTTGGCAGCGTCCATGCTGCCTTCGGCCGAACCAGTACCATTAAGCAAATGCATTTCATCGACAAACAAAATTACATCAGGGTTGGCTACGGCTTCATCAACCAGTTTACTTAAACGTTCTTCAAATTCGCCACGGAACTTAGTACCAGCCACCATGTTAGCCAAATCGATCTGAATAATCCGTTTACCCAACAAGCCATCTGGCACGTCACTACTTACAATCCGTTGAGCCAGGCCTTCGACGATAGCTGTTTTGCCCACACCCGGTTCACCTATTAATACCGGGTTGCTTTTGGTGCGACGCGCTAGAATGGTCACGACGCGTTCGATTTCTAGGTTGCGACCAATCACAACATCTAACTGGCCATTTTCGGCTTTATTGGTCAAATCTATGCCAAACTGTTTCAAAAATCGCCCGGGTGATTTTTTACGAGTACCTTGATCACCAATTACTAAATTATAGGCCTGCGCTTGGTTGTCGAATAGTTTATCAAGTTCAGCCGACACTTTTCGTAAATCAACATCTAAATCTACCAGCAAAATAGCTGCCCGAGAATTCTTTTGGTTAACCAAACTGTATAAAATGTGCTCGGTACCAATATGCGGCTGGTGAAATTCGTAGGCCATAGTATGAGCCATCCGGAGCGCTAACACCGCGGCTTCACTTAGGGTTTTAAAAGCGGCCTGGGTTTGCACCACCACTTTTGGGGTTTGATCCAGCGCTGCTTGGGCTTTGGTTAAAGTGATTTTGTTATCGGTTAATAATTTGGTAGCGGCTGAATTTTGTTGCGCTAAAATGCCCAATAATAAATGCTCGGTACCAATATAGTTACTGCCTAATTTACGCGAGAAAATGTCAGCTTGCTGCAAAGACGCTTTGGCGTCGTCGGTCATTTTATTTACCAAATCTGAAAAATCATCAAACATAATGCTATTATATGTTATTGTTAGCACTCACGTCAATAGAGTGCTAATTGAATGCATACTAATTAGGGGCGATCAAAAAATGATCGCCCCTACATACAGGTACCTGTAGCTCGCCTATGCCTATATAGGCCTCAATGGACCACCACAGTATGAACACTTTGGGTCCCTACATCCAATACTACGGATTATTGTCCGTTTTGGGGGTCTGGGGTCAAAACCCAGCTTGCGCGGCGTATGTCCAGGGTCTTCAACCCCTGGAATCTTTTTAGAGAATTGAGGACCACCTGGTCTGCGATCCGGATTCCCCAGACAGTACGTGCCATCGCATCGCACTACCATGCCAGGGCGTAACGTAGACTGTTTCATATCTCTTCTTCCTTCCTGTAAAACTGCAAGGACTAGGCGCGTAGCTACACAACGCACCCATACCTCCATTGTAGCACACTACTGCTGATATGTCAATAGTGCCTGACTTGTTCGTTTGGTATTTTACGTACTCGTTTGCTAGTTGCCTTACCATAGCTATTAACACGCACCAGCAGGATCTCATCAAATAGCATTTCGACCCTAGAAATACCCCTGTCGGTAAAATTAAATAGGTATTTACTTAAAGCTCTAATCGTATTGCCATGGCTGACAATAAGTACATTCTCACCACTTTTTAACTGTGGCAAAATAACTTTTTTATAAAATGGCACTACTCTCTCGTAGACGACACGCAAACTTTCACCCTTTGGAATAGGTGTATTAAAACCACGCCTTACAGCCTGGAACGCTGTATGGCCAATCTTTTTTTGCACCTCCCACTTATTCAGGCCAGTATAAATACCGTAATCACGCTCGTTTAGTGCTTTGGCCACAACAGGTTTTAAATCAGTTTGGCCTTGAGTTATTAGCAGAGTATTTAATGTTTCTTCGGTACGCACCAACGGTGATATATAAGCTTTATTAAAATGGATATCTTGCAGTAGCTCCCCCATCAATCCGGCATCTTTAATACCTTTTTTGGTTAGGCCAACATCAGTATGACCTGTCCATTTAGCTAGCTTGTTCCATTCAGATTCACCGTGTCGGACTAATACTAGCAGTCCAGACTTTTTGGAGATTTTCATGATACATTTATTGTACCTTGCTTGTTTATTTATGACCAGGTGTATGTATTAACTGGTACATATTATGTTTGTAAGCCTCGACGCCGGGTTGGTCAAAGGGGTTGACGCCCAATAAATAGCCACTTATCGCACAGGCAAATTCAAAGAAATAAATTAAATACCCTAAGTTAAATTCATCGAGTGCAGGTAGTTCTAGCACAATATTTGGCACACCGCCTTCGTTGTGTGCCCGCAGAGCACCCCGTCGAGCAGAGTCGTTAAGAAAAGCCACCGGCTGATTATCCAAAAAATTCAGCCCATCTAAATTATCGTCGACGGCTGGCACTAAAATTTCGACTGGTGAATTTTTAACACGAACGACTGTTTCGAATAGCTTACATTTACCATCTTGTAGGTATTGGCCTATCGAGTGTAAATCCGTGGTGAAAATAGCGTCGTTTGGTAGTAATCCCTTACCATCTTTACCCTCACTTTCGGCAAATAACTGCCCAAACCATTGCCCAAATTGTGCCAGGCTAGGTTCAAAATTAACTAGAATTTCAGTTATATACCCCTGGTTATACAACAAATTACGGTACACGGCATAGCGACTAGCGGGGTTATCGGGCAGTTTCATATCAGTTCTAGCTTTTGCCGCCCCAGCCATCAACTGACTGATATTTACATCAGCCACAGCAATTGGTAACAATCCTACCGCTGTTAGCACCGAGTACCTACCACCAATATTGTTTGGCACTACCAAAGTTTCATAACCATTTTTGTCGCTGATTGCTTTCAAGGCACCTTTTTTTGAATCAGTTGTGACATAAATACGTTTAGCCGCTTGGCTAACACCATACTTTTGTTCCATCATCTGTTTTAGCACCCGAAAGGCGACCGCCGGTTCTAAGGTGGTGCCAGATTTTGACACGACATTTAACGATACGTCTTTACCTTCGCATAACTTTAGCAAATTACTTAGATCAACCGAACTGAGGCTATTGCCAGCAAAATAGACATTCGGTGTATTTTTTGGTAAATCGTTGTATAAATTAGTTTTTAAAGCTTCTATAACCGCCCGTGCACCTAAATATGAACCGCCAACACCTATCACAATCAAGATATCACTGTCTGTTTGAATCTTTCTAGCTAGTTGTTTAATGCGGGCAAATTCCGTTTTGTCATAATTTTTAGGCAAATTTACCCAGCCTAAATAATCAGCCCCAGCCCCAGTGCCGTTTAGTAAAGCAGCGTGTGCCCGTATGACCTTTGGTTTAATCTTATCGATTTGTTGTTGGCTAATAAAGCCATCTAAATACTTGCCTATTAACTTCATATCAAACCTGGTACAGGTAAGAGGACTTGAACCTCCACGGGCATAAGCCCACTAGCACCTGAAGCTAGCGCGTCTACCAATTCCGCCATACCTGCTTGATTTAATCACATATGCGATTAAATCAATTTTACCATGAACAGTTATTTTTTAGCTGGTTTTTCAGTCTCTTCGTTCGATTCGACTTCTTCTATGGCCGAAAGCAAGCTATCTTCGACGTTTTTGCGCGGTTTGCTGACTGATTTTTTAACCAATTCAATATCTAGCTTATAGCCAGTTAATCGGCCAGCTAGACGCACATTTTGGCCGCTACGGCCAATGGCGATACTTTGTTGATCTTCTGTTACAAACACTTTGGCTTCGCTATCTTTACCAATTTCAACTTTTGCGATTTCGGCTGGGCTCAACGCTTCGCGGATGAATTCACTGGGGTTATCGCTCCAGGTTACAATATCGATTTTTTCACGATCACCAATTTCGTTCATGACCGCTTGCACCCGTACACCACGTCCGCCCACAAAGGTGCCGACCGGGTCAACACCTGGTACGTTGCTAATAACGGCGATTTTCGTTCTAAAGCCAGCTTCGCGGGCAATACTTTTGATTTCAACCGTGTCGTTTTCAATTTCTGGAACTTCTTGACGGAATAAATATTCCACAAATTCTGGCGCGCCGCGGCTCAAAATTAGCTGTGGCCCCTTTAGACCTTCACGGTCGATTTCTTTAATAAAAACCCTGGTTCTTGCCCCAACCGAATAATATTCACCCGGGATCTGCTCACTTTGCGGCATGATACCCGTGGCACGGCCTAAATCAACCTGCACGACGCGCGGCTCGACCCTAAGAATCGTGCCATTGACCACCTGCCCAACTTTGTCCGCATATGCCGCCAACATAATTTCTTTCTCAGCTTCTTTTAAGCGATGAATTACGACCTGTTTAGCGGTTTGGGCTGCTACACGACCGATGGTGGCAACTTTATGTTTTTCCTCTAGTACGTCATCAACTTTAGCGGTTTTTTTGATAGCTTTGGCGTCTTTTAGCGGGATTTCATTGGCCGGGTTATAGGCCACATCGTCTTCTACCACAGTATGCATGACGTAAACATCAGCTTCACCACTATTTACGTTGAGTTCAGCCCGAACATTTTGGTCCTTTTCACCGTTGTCGCGACGCCAAGCAGCTGCAATCGCAGCTTCAATAATTTCAAAGACTACATCTTCGGGTAAGTTCTTTTCTTCGGCAATGACCTTGATCATACTGACCATTTGTTTAATATCTAATGATTCCATATATTCCTTTCATTAAACTAAAACTTCCGACCTGCCGGCCGGAAAATGTACTAATCTTTATAATATTGGACTCAAGTTAAAATGTCAAGCTTTTTTAGCACCATTACGCTTTTTAACAGCTTCGAGCATATCTTCGTCAATCCGTAAATCCTCGCTAATATTATGTGCCATACGATCAATTAATCTTTCTTGCCGGGCAGCATCAATTTGCGATATGACTGCCATGATCATACCAGCCATACCTACACTAAAAGCAATAATTTCATAAGTAGTAGTGCCAGCGCTGTTTTCATCGGTAATTAGCAATATTACCCCAATAACCGCCAAAACAGTTAAGGCAGCCGTAATAACCCGTACAACAATACGCAGTTTCTTCATAAACTAATTTTACCACAAAAACTTAGGGCGGCCTTAAAAAGCCGCCCCAGCGTGTTTTCTTTGCTGAATCATTTAATTTTGCCGAGCAGTTGGTCGTACTGCTCGGACGTCAGATACACTGTGCAGCTGCTGATGCCCTGCTGTATAATCGGCGCCAAGCCTTTTTCTTTAAACAGCGTACTTTTGACAGTTACAGGGTCAGATGCAATGTCGGTGTAATATAATAACAAATTCCACCAACTTATACTGCCGCGCCGATGTTTGGTAGTAGTAGTTGATATCGCAGTGGCATATTGCTCTGTATTTAGCTTAATAACTACACCAGTATCGGCTTGGCTTGCAACTTTTTTAAAAGTAGTGTTAACCGTAGGTATATCCAACATATTTGTTGCATCACCATATTCAAAGCTAACCGGAAACATTGATGTTGGAGAAGTTTTACCCTCGATATTTCCACTACCACCGAACATGCCCAAATAAAATGTTCCATTGATATAACCTGAGCTGCCACCACTGCGCGCGCCAAGTATCAATGGGTATTTATTACCCGATGAGAAACCAAACTCTCTAGCAGCTTTTTGATATGTTACTGTATTATCACAACTCTCATCCCCAACCAATGAAGTAAGCACCAGCGCAACGCCGCAAGAAATGCCCCATGCAACTATTACACATACAATTGCCACAATAATGGCAGGTTTAGTATCCCAGTTTGCTTCAAACGCGCAACCTAACGCAAACAATGCGATAAATACAGCAATAACAAGACCTGCCACTAGCAAACCGTTAATTATCATATTCACCAACTCCTAACTGTAAACGTGCAAAGAAAACAGCTTAATCATACCCCCCCCCCTAATGAAAAACGCAAGCATAAGGGTATTGTATACGGGACGGCTTTCCAATGACGGACGTTGGAATTGGGTAAAATGTGGCGTTAGTACTTGACATATCAAAAGCAGTGTGCTACAATGGTAGTATATGGCCATGTTGACACATTAGGCCTAGGTTTGCTATACTAATAATACTTAAGCAAATTTCTTATTTTGCCTACCCCTATTTGGGCCAGGTCAGATAAATTAAAAACGGAGAATTATGAAAAATAATAGAGAAGAAGAAATTCGTAAGGCTAAATTATTGGCGTTACGCGAAAAAAGATTAAAAGATCTAAAAGCCCAAAAAGAAGAAAAAGCGGTAATTGATAAGCGCCGAGTAAACCTATCGGTTAGTACCCGTCGTGGTGAAATGATCCGGGCGCAGCGAATGACTAACGGCGATGTTAATGCCAAAGCCACACAGCATATTACAGGCGAGATACCGGTTAATAAATCAGTTTACAATGGTTATAACGGCCAACAGGTTACGCCCCAAATGCTAAAAGCCGCTCGGCCGACTAAAGGCGCGGTTCGTATTTTGCCAATTGGCGGCTACGGTGAATTTGGCATTGGTAACAATATGACAGCTATCGAATACGAAGATGAAATGATCATATTAGATATGGGCGCGCTATTCGCTAGTGATGATTACCCTGGTATTAACTATTTGACACCTAATATTAAATATATCGAACAAAATATCAACAAGGTTAAGGCGATTGCTTTTTCGCACGCGCACTTAGACCACATTATGGCTTGTAAACATTTGCTGCCGCGTTTTAACAATACTACGCCAATTTACGGCACTGGTTTTACCATTAATATGATTAAAAAACAGATGAGTGAACTAGACGACCAACCAGAAATGAATTACATAACCGTAGATCCGTTTAAGCATGAAATCATAAAAGTTAGCCAAAACTTATCAATTGAATTTGTGCATACTTTGCACTCGATCCCTGGCAATGCGTCAATAATTATTCGCACGCCTAGTGGTGTAATTGTTTTTATGGGTGATTGGCGCTTTGAAAATGATCCGGTTTATCCTAAATTTGACATGGAACGTTTAGTCGACATCAGCCAAAAAGAAGGTATTGGTGTGCTAATTAACGATTCAACCAATATTGATTCGCCCGGCACGCACCCACATAGCGAATTTACGATTGCCGAAAACGTTGGCAAAGTGCTTGATGATTTTCCATATGGTCGCGTAATTTTAAGTTGTTTTTCAAGCCAGATTTTACGTATTCAATTAGCATTAGAAGAAGCCCACAAACGTGGTCGCAAGGTTGCTTTTGCTGGTTATAGCATGATTACTAACCTAGAATCGGCTCTAAGGTCGCGTGATATTAAGATACCTAAAGATACCATTATAAAAATGGAAGATATCACAAAGTTGCCTGATGATCGCGTAATGATTATTTGTACTGGTAGCCAGGGTGAATTGAATGCCGTGCTGAACCGTATGGTTACGGGCGCACATCGTTTTATTAAAATTAAAGCGACTGACGTAGTGGTATTTTCGAGTAACCCTATCCCGGGCAATGAACCGCATGTGGTTGCGACGGTTGATGGACTTATGCGCGAAGGTTCAAGTGTGATTCAAAATGGTAAAACTCACATTCATGGTATTGGGCCATTGCACTTGTCTGGCCACGCTTATTTCGACGATCATGTAAAACTAGTTACAACTTTAAAGCCGCGTAATTATCTACCTAATCACGGCGAGTATTATATGTTAGAACACAATGCTGAAATGGCCGAAAACGTAGCTGGGATTCCACGCCAAAATATTTTGGTGTGTGACGATGGCGACGTGATAGAATTCTTGCCCGATAAACCAATCCGCAAAGCTGGTCGTATACCAGTTGGTTGCGAATTATACGACAACTCTGGTAACCAAGTGCACGACGCAGTAGTCAAAGACCGGCTACATATTTCGCAAGAAGGTATTTTTATGATCGTACTTACTATCAATAAAAAGACTGGCCGATTAGTAAAAACGCCAGATGTAGTAAGTCGTGCTTTTGTGTATCTTAACGACAGTGAAGAATTAATTGGTAAAATTCGCCATTATTTGCGGGCAAAAACCGATCGCATTAGTCCAGACGACAACGATCTTGCTACTCTAAAACAAGAGATTAAAGATGACGTGGCGCATATCTTGTTCGATAGCACCGGACACACGCCGATTGTTATCCCGGTTATAAATAGAGTTTAACCCAAAAGATATTTCGCGACTGCGTCTTTTTGTGATGCAATTAGCTTAATCCGGGCTTCAATTTCGGTAATGCCCATTGTAATAACCCGCGTTAAAACTGGATCATCTAACATAGGTGTGAACAATGCACGGTATTCTGCTAGCTGCTGCTTGGTTTTAAAATTACCAGCCACAAAACGCGGTATATAATCGTAAGATTGATCATTGCCAAATTGTTGTTCGACCCACGGCCAATTGTCACGCAGTAGTTGCCAAATTAAATCTCGCGCATAAGAATTACGCAGTAAATCAGCTATCCAGAACAATAAATCTTGTTTACGGATTGTTTTACCATCTTGCAGCACTCGTATCAGCTGACTAATCACCTGCTTGTTTCTGCTACCGCAAAGGGCAGATGATATGCTCGATCGTAGCTCCGTATTTTCCGTAGTTTTATAGATTTTTAGTAAACTGTTGATAAGTTGGGGCGATCCGTCGTGACGAACTTTGGTCCAAATATAATTAGGCCGTTGATTTTTATCTAGCTCTTCCAGGCTTTTGGCCTGATTAAATTTTTTGATAGCATCATTTATCGTCGCTTGGTCTTCGGCGCTTAGCCGTATAGCATAAATTAACACTCTTAGTTTTTCGTCTTCTTCGGGTTCGTTAGGCTGTTTGTCAAAACCAAGACGATTAAATTGCTGGGTAGTTAATGTATTTATGTACTGATCAAAGGCTAGGTCTTCGGGAGTATCTTTACTTATAAACACGCGTGCATCGCGTATCATAAGGCCGACTATGCTCCAAACCGCCTCTGTCTGATCATCGCTAAAATATTTTAGCAATTCCAGAATTTGTATGGTTTTCGTTTTGCCTGACTTGGCTAAAAGCGACTGCTCAATTAACAGCCCAAGATTATCAACCTGGCTGCTTTGATTAATACTACCTAAAATCTGACTAAATAAATCATCACTATAGCAAGTGATAAAATGTGACACTGCCCCATGGTTTAAGCGTATAGTTTGGTTAGCATCAGCAAACTGTTGCTGTCTGGTGGTCATTAGTTTGGGCAGATTATCACGAGCGCCAAGTGGGATTGGCCACAGTGATTTATCGGTGTCACCATCAACCATAAAGCGGCTTTGAGCCAGTTCTAGCTGTCCGTTTTCGTTTTTTACGTCAACAACCGGATAACCAGGCTGCGTGATCCAGGTATCCATAAATTGCTTAACGTCAAAATCGGTAAAGTTATTTAACATTGCCCACAAATCATCGCCAACTGTATTTTTGTAGGCAAATTTTTTAAAATACATTTTTAGCCCAGCTTTAAATTTATCTTCACCCATTAATTTTATTAACATATAGATTAGCCGTGCACCTTTGGCATAAACAATTGCACCATCAAACAGTGTGCCAATTTCATCAGGTGAACTAACATCTTGGTGCACAGCTTGCACGCCTGGCACGCAATCACGACGCAGCGCCGATACGACGTCGCCTGTTATAAAATCTTGCCATATATCCCAAGTAGGTTGTATATGATCAGCCGCCACATATTCAATAACGCTAGCAAAACTTTCATTCAGCCACAGGTCATCCCACCATTGCATAGTGACCAAATTACCAAACCATTGATGTGATAGTTCGTGCGTAATAACCGTTAAAACATACCGTCTAGTGCTAATAGAAGTTAATTTTTCGTCAACCAGCATAGCACTTTCACGATAAGTTACCAAACCCCAGTTTTCCATAGCACCAGCGTCAAAGTCTGGTAGAGCGACTTGATCACATTTTGGCAATGGGTATTTTGTGCCAAAATAGCTTTCGTAAAAATCTAAAGTTTGGCAAGCCACATTTAGCGCAAAATCTAAACTGCTTGGTGGTTGGGCTAAACTGCAGTAGGCATTAACTTGTATACCACGTTTGGACTGAGATGTTTTTTTATGGAATTTACCCACTATAAAAGCTAGCAAATACGTGCTCATGGGTGGAGTTTGTTCAAACTTAGAAATCTTACGACCTTGATCAATACATTCCTGGATCGTTGGCATGTTCGACAGTGCCATGTCGTCTACGCTTTCGTTAATAATAGTAAGCGTGAACATGGCTTTAGACGCTGGCTCATCAATACATGGCAAAGCTTCACGCGCATAGTGACTTTCAAATTGGGTGGTTATAATCTTTTCTATGTTTCCCTTATAATTATATTCCGACAAATAAGCGCCATATAGTTGTTTATGTAGTTCGAAATTATATGTGATAGAAAGATGGATCAAACCCTTTGGTACATGTAGCTGCAATTCGTCATTTTGCTGCGTAAACTCGACTGACTTATTTTGCACCGTAACACGTTCGATTTTCAAATTTTTAGCATGTAGTTTTATGTTGGTCGTTTTAGCTGTGCCCTCAATATTAACTACGCCAAAAGCCTTGGTTTTAGCTTTATTGAAAGTCAGTTCTAGCCGATATGACTTTGGTACAAAATATTTTATTAACCGTTCCACTTGCTTCATAAGTTTATATTGTATACGGTATTTATATGAGATTCAAATTACGACGACTAATAGTAGTGCTGGCGAGCCTAGCTACTGTTAGTGTTGTCGTTTTTATTAACCCAGCAAATTATCAATCCAGTACTCCTACCTACAAAAACCAAACAGTTCATACGTCCACCTTGGCACTAGATGTTTTAAATCAGTTAGAAGTCAAAGGTCGTGCGCCAAAAACTGGTTATGCGCGTGATCAATTTGGTAGCGGTTGGGGTGAAATTGGCGGTTGTGATACGCGTAATGTAATCTTAAAACGTGATCTAAAACAAGTGGTTCTAAAAGGCTGCTTAGTGATGAGCGGCTTGCTGCACGACCCATACACCAACAAAGAAATTTCACTGGTGCGTGGCCAAAACAGTAACGCTGTACAGATTGACCATGTGGTGGCACTTAGTAATGCCTGGGTTACTGGGGCTCAATATTTTACGGCGGCTTTACGAAAGCAATTAGCTAACGACCCACTCGAGTTACTAGCGGTTGATGGTGCAGCTAACCAACAAAAAAGTGACGGTGATGCCGCCACGTGGCTACCGTCCAACAAAGCCTTTCGCTGTACCTATGTTGCCCGTCAAGTTTCGGTAAAATATAAATATAAGTTGTGGGTTACGGCTAGCGAAAAAGATGCCATTGCCAAGATTTTGCAGGCCTGCCCCGATGAACCACTGCTTAAATAACAAATCTAAATAATACTTGAGGCAGATAAACCTGAAGCAGGCTATCAGAGCATATTGCCCCCAACCCCCTAAAGGGGGAATGCTCTGCTAACCTGCTTCAGGTTTATCCTGTAACAGCGGGCGGGGACAAACTGCTATAGCTCAATAAAGTCGTCTACCTTATAATCTGATCCCGAAACCGTGGCCGCGCATAACACGCAGTCTATATCTTGCAAGTTTTGAGCCTGCAAATAAATTCGGGCAGCAAATTCCATACGTTTATATTTAACTTTTGTGATAGCCGCTAGACCACCCCCACGTGAGCCATCGATGCAATATTTAACTTCGGAAAAATATAGCCGCTCATTTTTTTGGCTGATAATATCGATTTCGCAAAACTTCTTTTTCCAGTCCC
>Ga0123354_10000444_pt1 | contig 40643 bp, 27 predicted proteins | sample TergutLab28metaG_2_FD_97872 | JGI IMG/M metagenome (GOLD analysis project Ga0123354, IMG submission 97872) | Labiotermes labralis P4 segment gut microbial communities from Petit-Saut dam, French Guiana - Lab288 P4 | ecosystem: Host-associated > Arthropoda: Insects > Digestive system > Gut ... | reverse complement strand
GTCATAACTCCGTAACCGTCCAAAATCGGACACATGTTTACATGAACTTTTTTGATCACAAAGACCTAGGAAATCACCTCCTGCAGTTATGCCCTAAAGTCGTGAAACACCCTGTATATATATCAAACAGTGACTTTCATATCGGTACCCTGTCTCATTTCTTTTATCTTATGTGTATTTGATATACTATGTGTGTATTGCTGTCTTTTTTTTACTTTAGAAGCCGGACTGCTGGCTAGAAGTCAGTATTCGGAAGGTCCTGCGACCGGCCACCTCGACGCATGTTTTTCTTGGTTTCCCTGTGTCTAAAAGCAAATGCTGAGATGGTTCCCAAGATTCCAAGTTGCCACTACATGTTTCTCATGTAGCCCTCCCAACTTAAGTTCAGTAGCAACCGATTTCATGTTTTGTATACATGTAAAATAACCACTGCCACCGAGTGAAACCCCCATTTGCAGTTAATAAATATTATTATTATCACACACCTTATAAGGGATACCAAAAATATTCACCATATAACAGTTTATTCGCGAATTTTATAGCAATTCATAGCTATTGCAACGAGGTGTCTGTAGGCGATTATTATTATTATTCCCTTTTTTAATTACGCCCACGTTCTTACAAATGGATGTCTTAGTATCGGTATTAATTCTTCCTTAAAGTCCTAGTTAGTGCATATTGTAATAGCTGTAAAAAGCTACCTTATTCCGAGCGAAGACGGGTGTTTGTGCTGATAAAGGAAACACATAACACCGGCTACTTCAAATATCCGATATAGGCTCCATGAAAGGTTTGATTCGATGAACAGAAAACACAAGAGCAGAGGAACCGAAGAGGTCAAACTGAAATCATATAACGGTGCTATATATTGCTGCAACCCCGCCTGTCCACTGTTAACTGCATTAGTCCACAATATCCATAAGTTTTAGCAACGTGACTATGCGCGAAAAAAATGGTTATTACCTAAAAACAGCGTTACATATTTTTTATGATCGTCGTATTTTCCTACCATATGAGGGGAGGCTGCTGCATAGTGCTTCTTTCTCTATTGCATTTTGTTTTATTATTCAACTTTGAAGTCATATATATTGCAACACTGTTATTAGAACTTAAGAAAAAAATAAATCCACGGAAAGGTAAAAATGGAGAAATACAACTGCCGGGACCTATTCATTCATACGCTCCCAGTGTCTGGACTAAGAAAAGAGACATGAAAACAGGAAATGTTTGATGTGTCCGGACCGAAGGCTGTACAGCCTTCGGTCCGGACACTCATCCATCCTCCTACACTTAACCTCCAACCAGCAGCAACTCGAGAACCAGACGGCCTATGTGGTAACCAACGCTATCGTCGTAAGTTCCTGATGATGGGCATAATGGTGCCCGAAACATGTTGAGCCTAACATAAACATAATAAATTAATAAATGGCATCTAGTTGGATTTTATTCTTCATTTAACAGGAAATATTGTTGCATTTTTATAAAGGCGTGGGAAACTGTGTTTGACTATGGAACAGAAAATTACCTTATCAGTTCTTAAATTAGTTGCAGGTTTATCTTCGGGTACTGAAAGCTGTTCATACACCTATTATAAAGACTTTATTATAACTTTTTTAAAGACACGTTTTGCACTTTGGAAAGCTGAGAATGTAATCGAAAATAGTGACTGAAATATGTTAAGGAAAGAGACTGCTCTGTAGATCCACAAATGAAAAACAGTGGAAATCATTAATATGAGTCTGAAGGAAAGGCAGATCGGGTCTCAGACTTAGATTAAAATAGCTCAGAATAGGTCAAACAGCCACGTCCTTTAAACACGGTAATGAGCATCGTATTCCGTAAGAGACACGAAATTACCTTGGCCAACTGCTCAAATATCATCTTCTACAAAGTGCCGTTGTTCCACAGAATTGCTATCTTTTTCGTACGTATAAGAAATGTAAATGCGTATTCTTTTTTCGTTGAAGCGATTAGTGACTAATCATTGGTTACCAAGGGGAAAAAACAGCAATTTCCTGACGATAAAGATTTTGCATTTTATATAAAATAAAGTAATAACCACGAAGAGAAATAAGGAATTTATAATAGACGATAAATGTGTGCCTTTAGCCCTCAGTCCTCGTCTTAAAATGTTGTCTAATACATAGAAGCTTTCGTTCAGTCAACGCAATGTATTTTTCCCCCTCCTTGTTTTAATATTATCATGAGTATTATTAGAACGTTCATTAGCGGAGCACTTTTCCTGCAGACTTGTAAATCATTCAAGTGGTGGTCATTACGAATTTCCCCGTACACCCATAATGTCACATTCTCATCTGCTCCACTTCTAATAAGCTCATTCCCTTAATTTTTAAAATCCACTCTCCGCCTTGAAACAGACCAACGAGAATATAACCCTTACGTACAATTGTAGCGGAAAATCTGAAATAGGAGTTTGTGTAAGGAATATTTTGAATTCTACTGCTCATACTTCAGTGAAATCCTCTCTATAAGAAATAATTATTAGCTTCCTCAAGATATTTAGACGCGTGTTGAGAAACACGCACGAACGTCAGGTCATACAACAGATAGTAGCTAACCTTAGTAATAAACTAACCAAGTGGCCAGTGTCTGCCCCTTTCTTAAAAATAATTTTACCGAACGCTGGGACTTCTCTATTTGTTATGACAGTTTTGCAAACAATTATTCACTTTGACCACCTTCACATTATCTACCGTAGTTCTGCCACATTTTGAGAGTCTGATAAATCAAAATTCTGTTACAAAATTTAAGAAGAGTGGTCGTACATTCCTCTAACATTAAAAAATTGGTCTGTAACGCGGAACAGCTAGAGAAACGGAGAAAATTGACAATATGGCAATGTTACGAATGTAGCAATTATACTGGTACGATTTTTAATGTTACTAATCCAACAGTAGATAAAATTTTTATTTTAGTTCTGTACAATGTTACGTAGTCTACAGGATTAATATCCAGGTAACACAGTTCCGGATCATCGTGAGAGAGGCAATATAGATGACACAGCCAATTAGAAGACGCCCCTTGTTGGACAAAGCTTAATCTCTTGTGGTGGATAGAGCAGGTCACACACCATTTCAGCACATTGTCACTGTGAGTATTAATTGCGACTCGCAGTGACGATGCACCGTGTTAGCACTGATATTCATTGAGCTTATTCCTGCTGAGAAACAAGACGGCTCTAAGGGACTTTCACGGACACTGCAAACTGTACTAGACCTACGTACGGATGTAATGTAATGAAATATGCTGGAATGTATAATTAAATATGAGCACAAGTGTCTTTAATACAAAATGAAACGAGGTTTATAAGCAAGAAAATTTATGAATTAACTTGAAATGCCAACTTGATGCAACAAGGTAATTTTATTAATGTATTCTTAGCTCGACATGTTTCGGGTACATACATCCATCATCAGGAGCATTGGATGTTGAGTTGCAGCATACGGTTTTCTGCACCGAGTTTTTGGATGGGTGGTGGTCCTGAGAACCGCTGCATAGGTCGTGTGTGCGGTGCGGATAGAGCCGTGCGACTCAAGTCGCAGAGCAACATCCAAAAACTCCGTGCAGAAAACCAAATGCTGCATCTCAACATCTAATGCTCCTGATGATGGGCGTATTTACCCGAAACATGTCGAGCTAAGAACACATCAATAAAATTACCTGGTTGCATCAAGTTGGCATTTCAGTTTATTTCATGAGGAAGATGCACAGTCAAACAACCCTCAACAAAATTTATAGTTATATTGTGCCACAATGCAAAACTCTTCGTTTGATTATTTAAGGACAGTATATATTATCGAAGCTTACTGTGTTGAAATATAAGATGAGTGATGAATAACATTACTTACTTACTCCTTGAAGCACAGAACTTCTTGAGAAGCTAACCGTTTCTCAGCTAGTCAAGAAATTCCCTGAATTTTATGGAACACAAGGTTCATTACCGTATTTACAAAAGCCCACAACCTGTACCTATTCTGAGCCAGATCAATCCACTCCATGCCTCCATCCAACTTCCTGAACATCCATCTTAATACTATCCTCTCATCTACGCATGTGCTTTCCAAGTAGTCTCTTTCCCTCAGGTTTCCCCACCAAAACCCTCTCCCCCATACGTGCTACATGCCCCGGACATCTCATTCTTCTCGATTTGATGAACCGAATAATGTTTAGTATGGAATACAATTCATTAAGCTTCTCATTATGCAGTTTCAGGAAAGACATTAAGAATTTAATCTTTTAATTTTAAACTCTTAAATATCACACATGCAATTACGTGGGTTGTTATTATTAAAACGTGCGATAGTGCATTTTAACGTTTAACATTTACATTATGTTATATTAATTCAATTATGACTTAAAACTGAAGAACTACCGGACAAATGTGAGTTACTTTCTCGAGCATTCACAACACTCACTAAAAGGTAACTTGTGAATATGACAACCAAAATTCCGGCCCGTTTTGATTTTATGTCAAATTAACCAAACACTGACAAGACATGTGCATCGACGCAGCAAAATTTTATATGACATTCTAGTATTTTCCCTCTATTTGTATGGCCATGTTCTCCCCTCGTCATATGGAAAGTGGTGGGAGTTTCCATAGCAAGCATTCATTCGTTACATTACCCTTGTCTGTATGATACCTCAGACCATATTGTAATGCTTCCAGTAGTGAAAGGAACGTAGCTGTTACAGTCTAACAGTTATCGTGACGTTTGCAGCAGAGTATATTATAAAATACTGACTAAAATTAGATAAATGAGAATGTCGTGTAGGTTTCTAGTCAGAAAATCTGACAGGAAAATAAGCCTAAATGTAAAGATAACATTAAAATGGGCGTTACGGAATAAGGACATGGAGGTTTAGACTGGGTTCACGTAACGAAAACATATCCTTGGACGATCAGTTACAGCTACTCTCAGCATAACTTATTTTCGAAGACTGTCTCCGTTCCTGACTCTGACTTTTGAGGATTTACTTGGCCTAAAACCGCCGAGCGTCATGCATGATGTAATAATTTACTTTGAAAAAAAGTCACAGTGATAGGTTGTTGAGGGAACGTTAACAAAACATGACATTCATTAAACGTAGAGTTATTTCTTGACCAACTGACCTATTATCCACTCCAAAAGAAGAATTTTAGTCCCTGGAGTAATTTTTATGGGGTTAAACATGAATAAGACAAGACAGTACGCCGAAAGGTCGCCGGTTCGATTTCCGATTGTATCATTGGAATTCTTCATTCACATAATCCTTCTGGCCGCACTATGTAGCATTTCCTGGGGGTAAAGGTGACCGGCGCGTAAGGCTAACGACCTTACCATTTTCAAGTGCCGACTGTCTTGAAATCTGGGAGGCTCAACCTCCTGGAAGCCTCAGGACCTGTCCAGGCCTGTACACGGATTGTTTTACCTTTATATTTATTTGACTACACGTATCCGTGGCTCTGCATTATTTTGCGTAAATATCTGATGAAATGTTTATCAGCAACAATATCTTGTACAAGTTACTGCATAACATCCATTAATTTCCATTTCATTAGTTATACGTTTTAAATGCACTTCTACGTGACCAGCACTTTAAATGTAGCTAATGGAACAAAACTGGTTTGTTTTTAATTCGCCGTAATTATAGACGGCCAAAATTTAGCAGTAAAGTCCCGGCTTCATATTCCCGTTTCATAATGTTCAGTAAAAATTAGACCAGTGATACTCTAGACTGAATTCGATAACCAATGCATTTTACATACTTACTTTAAAAGTATGGAAAACAGAGAAATCTAAAGCCTAAAAATTTAAACATAATATTACAATACTTCATAGACAAATACGTTAATAAAACTACAATTAAGGATATCAGTGTACGAAATAATGACGGAATTTTCTGACAACAATGAAAGTCAAATGGATCATAGAGAGTTAGTGATTTTCTTGTCTACCTGGTTAAAAATCTACTCCTTAAAGGAAGAATCACCATGGATGTATTATCTGACTGATTCCATGGAGTAGGGTCCCCACGAAAACCCCGTATGCACTTCTCCTCTCCCTCCCCCCATACGTGCTACATCCCCCCCCCCATATCATTCTTTTAGAGTTGATGACCTGACTAATATTTGGTGAGGAGTGCAGATCATTAGGTTCCTCATTATGTAGTTTCCTCCATTCCCCTGTTATTTCGTCCCTCTTAGGCCCAAATATTCTCCTCATCTACCTATTCTCCAACTACCCTCAGACTAAGTTCTTTTCTCAATGTGAGCGACCACATTTCACACTCATACAAGGCAACAGGCCAAATTATAGTTCTGTGTATGTTAATCTTTGTATTTTTTGATAGCAAACTGGAAGACAAAAGATTCTGCACCGAATGATAGAAAGCATTCCCTGACTTCAATCTGCTCTTCTTCCTGAATGGAATTTTGATTTGTTAGGATTGTTCCCAAATATTTGAACTGTTCCAGCCTTTCAAAGAGTTTATTATCAGTCTTTATATTGTGTTTTTGACTTCTTGATATTTACGTTCCCCAATTTTCCCGCAACATGCTTTCTGTATTGAGTGGTGCCATTTTGGAAAGTCGATATCTGCTAGTCAGTGACGAAATTCCTTAATTCCCTGAATTGTTCCCTTGTGACTTTGCTCTTTTCCGCTAACAAAATAACACCTGCTGGGGTGAATTTTGGAGGTTGTTTCCGAAATTCAAGAGCAGTCGCTGACTGTCCTACGTTATTCCTAAAAGTCAGTTTCAGCGGTGCCTCCAGCAATGGCAACAATGCTGGACAGTATGCATGAGCTAGGAAAGGGACTACTGTGAAGTGAATAGAACGATAAATAAATAATGTACGTTTATAGTTTTGCTATCGACCGACTCCCAAAACATTTAGATAAGCTTTTGTATATACACATAATTCGATTGAAATTAACAAGCCCAACATTTCATTTTAAAAATCCTGCAGCATGAAAACAGAAAGTTTATTTCCCGAGAATATTTTCCAGTAATCAAATTTTTAGTAGTCCTATGTACGGCATTTGAAAACCGGCCTAGCACACCTTACAAGAAAGATTTCCGTAATCCGGTGATTGTTAACTAATCTGGAGTCTTTTTAAACGAGTATAGGCCATTCAAAGTAATATTTGTTAAAAGTAGCCGAAATTTAGATCAAATAGGCATTAAAGGAAGGGCGAAATGCGCTTGTACCACTTCATCTAACAACACCCAAATACCTGCATGCCTCCAAAATTGCTGTCTGCCACAGTGCAAGTGTGTACATGAGTTCATTTAGCAGAGAAACCACCGTTAAGACACTCCTGTGGAAAACTCTTCGTTGTTCTAACAAGAATTTCTCCTGCCGGCAACACTAACTGAATTATGAAATAACCCATAAAATATTCATCGTCTAGAAAATGAGTAAGAACAACCGAAATGACGATAACAGTTACGAAAAAAAAGAAATTTTGCTCCTTCGTAGGTATATGCTCTTCCCGCTCTGCTTTACGTGGTAAGGTTGGTTGGGATCACATGTAGGAAGAGATTTGTCTAGGCTACAGTTTAAAGTAATGAAATGAAAAGGAAGTAAAATGGGTGAAATAACGGAAGAATATCAAGGAGTCTGCTAAGTATTCTTCATAGTATAATTCAGTTACATTATTATTGCAATAATTGTACTCATGCAAGTTGTTGCAATACCTACAACGCTGGACACACAATTTTCTGCTCTTTAAACAATTCGGGCGTGATGGCTGCATTTGGTTATATTATGCAGAAAACTGAGAGATTCTTTAAAATTGTACTAAATACCTACTTTTTAATTTTATTTTTCTATATATTCTTTACAACTTTCTCACTATTGAAAACATTTAGCGACTTACATACTATTACGATTTAACCTGGATGACTGTTCATAACCTTGTGCAAGTCTCCAGGTAGGCTGTCCGACACTGTTGTCCGACATTACAGTCGAAAATGACCGTGTATTTTGTCCGACGTTTTTGTCCGATGTTACAGTCCGACATGACCCACAATTAAAACAGTTCAACAAAAGTAGGTTACGTTTTGTATATATAATTTCACAAAAATTTGTTCCCTGCTTTCTCAGTTACTTCGTACCTAGCAACAGAACTAATTTACTGGAGTCTCCATAAGCTCAAGTGTCTCACGCGTATTCAGCCAAAACTTAAACGGCAAGTTCCATATCAGCATTATCACTACTTAATTAAAGTCTGTACAGTACAAATTAACTTCCGGCAGTTTCTGAATTCCCATCTGCAGGTGAACTCTTGTCGATTTGCTGGTACAATTTGTATTCAGTCTTTCATTTATTCGTCTGACTTACGACCGATTCATAGCAATCATAGCGATACCATAGACCAGTGTTTCTCAAACTTTGTGAGTCCGCGGCCCGGTAAATTCTTTTTTTTAAGACGAGGGCCCAGTCCCAACAAATATACTCGTAAATACCTCTCCCTTTTTTTTAAGGTCATACATTAAACTAACATAAGTATTGATAATTAATTATGGCATAATCATAAAGAGTATTACTACACTTATGTATACGGTGTGGCATGTTGATAAATATTAAAAATTACATTTAACTTAGTTATCAGTCACTGGACTAATGAAATCTTGTAGCATATTGTAGTTTTCTCAGGCCAACATCTGGGTCTGAGTTTTTCGACACATTCACGAATATTTTTCTCCTCAGAATATTTCCACAATAAAATATTTATTCACGAAAATTGCTTAGAAAACTAAAATGACAAATTCCAGGAGAAACTCTCGCGGCCTGGTATAAGTGATACCAGGGCCAGATACCGGACCGCGGCCCGGCGGTTGAAAAACACTGCCATAGACTGCAAGTTAGTGCTTCCTCTTTCAATGTCGAATAACCTCTATTCGTAAGGAATTCCAGTAGCCGCTTACGTATACTTTCTCGCCTTCCCTCCATTTCTATCCTTCCTTTTACCTTTCCTTCACTAACGGCTTGTAGAGGACAGTCCCTTTGTAAGATGTAACCAGTTCAATTAGCTTCTGTCGTTACTAAATGAACTTGTTTTCATCGTACCAACTGGCATTCTTCGGCTACCCTGACTGAGGTTTACCGTGGTTTTTCTCAGTTGTAAGGCACGGTCCGCACTCTTTCCAAATTAACTGTGTTGTTCTCTACATTGTTTGTGTGTAAATGTGTACTGTACTGCTGCCACCGGGTGTCAACCCAACTGCAGTTAAAAATATATCTATCTAACGTGTTTCAGCAAGCAGTTTGTACCTCAGATGTGACAAATACAATTTGCCTTCTTTCTTTTTATTGTATAAAGATATTCATCTCCCCTTTGAATTTATGTAATAATTCTGAATTTTTTACACTATCCGTCAACCTGCTCTTCACCCCCTATTTACAGTTTTCATTATAATTTTTTTCAATTCCTCTTTCAGTTTTGTGATTATTGATTAACTCTAAACCTAAGTTTCTGACTTATAATTTACCACAGTAATTCCTCAAAAATCAGAGTAATCGTAATAGCCTACCCTTGAAAAGTTCCTCGATTATTATCCCAAAAGCTTCCACTACAGAAGTCTGTGGAACTTCTCTCTATCGTCCGAATATAATGGGCTGGTTAAGGAGATAAAACAGTCTCAGGAACTTTGGATTTGTCCTCCGCAATGACTAGGGTCTTGTGACAAGAAGATTTTATCAAAATGGAGGGTTCTTATAATGGAAATAACTGTTTAATTTCTTAAATGCAGTGGCTCTCCAGATGCATAGAAATTTCATACTGCGGAAGGACCGGTCCACTTGTAACTCAAAATCCAATCGTCAGCACAAATTACAAATATCGATAAAATATTCTTTAACGTAATGAATTACTTTCATGCTACTGGTGTGTTTGGGATTTTACACGTTTCTTTGCTTACTTAAGGAACTCTCTTTCCATTAATACTTTGTACTATATCTAGCGAAAAACGTTTGTACGAAACGAATACTCGCTCGGCTCGTCAGGAAATTCACTGCCTTCTATGAAACTGTAAGGCCCTCGTCCATTTTCTCAAAAGCCCCTAGCTGAATACTACACTCAACTCGTCCACATTTTCTCCTGTCGTTCTCTTAATGTCAATTACAATTTCATCACCCTATTGAGGCTTAAGTCTCCCCAGTTGCTTAATATTAGGGATTCGCAAAAAATTTGTGTGAATTTCTCACCATTACAACAGCGCGGACTAAATGCTCTATAAGCTCATTAAGTTTCGCATTTGGTGAGAAACACAAATTAGGAATTTTAAGGAGCTCATCAGCAACACATTCGATTGCCTCCCTCCTCGTAATACTCCCACCTTTTTCGGTATATTCTACAAAACCTTTTTCGAATATTTTCATTGTCAGCTATATAATCAAATATTCGACTTAACCCCCTTGATAATAAACACAAAAATAAGAGAAATTATTGGACTTAACAATGAATTTAATGTCGTACTTCAGAGTAATGGGAGATATATTTGAAGAATATAATTTTCATTGGTCGAAAAAACACGTTAATTGTTAATGAATTTTAGCAAACATTTTTACAACAGCGTTGAATTTCTATTGATGTTCATTTGTTTATTTATTTATTGACTCTCCAAACTAAACAGCTTTTGGATTAACCACTTCAGTGTTTGGTCCTACAAAGGTTCGTTACACGCGTGTCCCTTTTATTGAAGTCCGTACTCACAAATTATTGAATTTTCTGGCCAATAGTTTGTAGGCCTTGCAGCACAATGGGAGTTCGTCTTTAATAATGGGATCAATCAATGCACGTAATTTGAGTTCCCAAACAATAATTAATGATTCAGTGCTGCAAGGATCATAAAATTGCTAAAACAACACTGAATTAATGAAATGTAATTTGATTTTAATTAGATTCTGCTTGGAATATTTAAATGAAGCCGATTGTTCTGTTGTACCTGCCTTCAGCATAACGATGTTAAACAATAACTTTAGGAAGCAAATGGATAACTCCTTCATTTATAGGACAATACTCATACGTAATTGTTAATGTGCATAATAAGTTCCAAGAAAACGGATTTAAATATCTGAATGTGTAATTTCTAAAGCAGCTCAAATTATTAAATACCCTGGAAGTGTTTATAATTTGGAATTTACTCCTGCATACGTGTATTTTTACTTAGATAGTAGGACATACATTATAATTGAATCGTGATTACTTTATAAACGTGACGCCTTTGCCTTTTTAAGGAACTTTACACTTAAAATTATCTTTCCTGAGGACTGTTCAATAACAGAACATTTACTCGTATATTTTGGAACTATTAAAATACATCAGAATACATAACATTGCAATTTTCAACGATTATGTATAACCTCATACAGACTTACTTCTTCCATAATATGCAGGCCAAAGTTACACCGAAGTGTTGGTAACCCTCTACAAGGTCAGAAATCGTCAAAAACCCACAGACCACAACTGAAAGTGAAGATATTTCGCCCCTCATCCTTCTTATTCCCCACTCCTAATCTTTGAATTTACATGATAATTTTAATGTGAGTGGGAAGAATATAGTTGTGACCTCGATAAATCCTAACATTTTCTATCTTCTTCTCATATAGAGAAAAAACTGCATGATTTCGGCTCACGAGACAGTTTATTTTAAATAAATCCTGCGGCATGCATAAGGAGACTTTGTCTGTGAGGTTTTATGTTTGCAAAGTAACAAATATGAAGAATGCTGTCTTCTGAATTGTGACGCCGCAAAGACTGTTTTAATTGAATACAAAAATTGTTTTCTCATTTAGCTCTTAATATTTGACTACGTTGCGAGTCTATTTTCAAGTCATCAGGTAAAAGATAATAGAAATATTAATATAATATCTCACGGATTACGCATGCTTATACAAGTAACGTATAAAACACTACACAATACATCTACCAGTGTAAGTCTCTTCTTCATTGAAATTATTTGTTAAGAAAATTTTTTATAGGAATCCAGGGGAGAGTACAGCCATTAATACCCATTTAAAAATCTAAACAATAATACTCTAATGTTTGTGGTAATGAAAAGAGTAAAGATTGCAGGCAGTCACGGCATTCTGACACACGGTTTAAAATAACCCAAGAAGTATCGTTAAATACTAGCAGCACACGTAACACAGGAACTTTAAAGGAACAATGAGTACAATATCTGTAGGTCCACAAGTGCAGTGGGCAGCCCACACGTGCCATTTGACAGCATACAAAGGTAGAAGACAAGATTTGTAAACATTTAGTTTAGTAGCTAGTATTGTAATAACTGTTTCAACATCACAAATCAAAAAAAAAGTATGCTGAAAATTGCGTGGATTAGCACGTGAATATTATGTTAACGTCTGTCATGACGAATCCATGTCTAGTAACACTATAAGAAGCCAACAGGCCAACAGAGGTCTCAGAAAAGTTACGCACCCGGTAACTTTAAAATTTTCGGAAAGTAGATCATACAATATTATATTAAATAATAAGAGGAAATTACATTAAACACTCCTTACATAATGAGTGAATGATATGAATAAGATATGTAATTCACTTTGAAAGAAATGTAGGACAGCTCGCTTTTGTAGGTCATAAGCTACAAGTCTTTTGCTCGAGAATGAGACTCGGCAACACCGACTGACACCTTTAAACGCTTGCAGAGTGTCCATTTCATGATGGCGCTATTTCAGATACACAAAAACATTTCGCGTTAAAAGATGACCACTTAAACTAAATACATGAAGTCGGGAAGGTGCGAAATCTAAACACCCGCGAAACGATATTCTACAATATACTGTACCAATGGTCACGCAATACCGTGATTAGGACATTACACGTTGCCTTCCGTGTGAACCACTAGTGTATGACGAAAAATTGTGAGTGGATAAAAATAATAATTTGGATAACTGTTGAGGTATGGAATTCATAAATTACGTTTCCACGACTTTCGCGTCCGTTGTATTGCCTAAACACAAAACATGTTAACTCTGTGCAGCTGATTGCAAGAGAACGCTTTTAAATATGCAGTGTTATTCCTTTTGTTTCTACATTCCTGGCTGCACCGCTTATCTTTACTTGGTAGAGCAACTAGATGTCACGGTGGTCTCTGAATATCGCCATAAAAATGTAACTCTGCCTGCAGTTATTACAACTAGCAGTAACACTTGAACAGAAATTATTTTATGAATCCAGTTGGCTGGAAGAACTTATATTGTACTTAGCGAGAAAAATTCACAATTAAAATCTGCCAAAACAAGCCTAGTGCTATTTTCATTGTTACACCGTGCATGTTGTCGAGTTATTCAATTATTACACCAACCACTGCACATATATAAAATTTTTAAAATATTTACACATTAAAACATTAAAACGCTCCGACATGTTTCCGTGGCAGGGCTCTCTTCGCAACACAACACGGCATGCTGCCACAACACCCAACTGGTACAGCGAAATTAATGTGACTTTCTATAGTGTGACTTTAGCAAGGACGATATGGCTCCCTGATTATGATCCTAGGACCGAAGCATGTCGGAGCGTTATAATGTTTAAATTTTATAAAAATTTTATATATGTGCTGTAGTTGGTATAATAATTGAGTAAGCCTAATGCCTTTACTTCAGTTCAGTTGTGGGGACGCCTTGATCTGGCTTGTAGAACGTCAGTATTTCGCGACAGCAAAACTGGGTAAGAACTGCTGATCCACCACAGTTTCTCCATATTTCTCGACAGTGGTGATTTTAAACAAAAGCTTGGGTAATTGTAACAGAGGTTTTGCCAAATAAACCTATCAAGTTATACGCAGAAACACGTGATTAAATACGAATACTTACTTCTGTAATTCGAGTCGTTACGTAACTTTGTGCCTCTTCCAAAAAGTATAAATTTACTTCCAAATTATCTGCCCACAGATATGTTCGTAGTATAACAGAGAAATTTTTTCAGCAATTAGAATTCATCTAGAGAAAGGTCATGACAAAACACTGTTGATTGTACCAGCGACATAAATACACAAACTTGAGGTAAAATTAAGTTTCCCTACATATTAGCCTACTCGTAGGTATGTACGATGTCCTGCTTATTTGCGACATACGTAGCTACACACAGAAATACAAAGCAGACGAAAATTAATATTCATATAATCATAATCCTTAGGTCTGACAATATCGCTTACAGAAGTATCCACAGCAAAAGAACGATAAAGGAGATGGCCCCTCGTAAGTTACCCTGAGAGAGGAAAGGGGACAAGAGGGAAACATTCTGCATTAGAATAACACCAAGACATAACCTGTAATGTATCTTACATTGCCATAGATCCATACAGAGAGTAGACCATCATTGTCAGAAATAGCCAGGGGTAGTGCTGCTACTTGGAAATGGAGAAAATTACTCGAGACAGCTGACTCTGTAGACCAGTTACATTGTTATTGCTATATGAATATTCATGTGCGTAATGTTAAGCTCTTCCATACATGTGCAGGATACTCGCAGTACGTACAGACTCTACCTTCAGCAGCTCCGCCATTCTACTGCTGTTGGATGAAAAGGGTCTAGCAGACAAAGCCCGAGACCGAAATTGTAGTTTCTGGGAAATGCGAACGGTTTTGAGCGGAGAATATAGAGGCATACACTGACAAATGGCTGTATTAAGGAAAATGACGTTAAATACTATTAACAATAAGAATAAATACAACGGAGTGTTTATGTTTGTAATTTATTTTTTGAGGCAAAAGAAAGGACATACATCAGTACATTCCTTTTTTAAACAATATCGTAAAAAACAGCTTTTGTATAAATTCATTATACAGAAGAATATCATATCACGGTAAACAGGTATTCAAATTTTGTGTTTATTGCTTTCCTTTATGACATGTACATATTCGTTTTGGAACTGAACACAGGACATCTGTTAAAAATCCGCCAGTTATTGCTCCCCCCCCCCCACCCGTGCTCTGTTGTACAACTTTCTGGTTTCCCGTGTGACGCCTCATCAAATGACCACAACAATGGTGCAAATTGGTGGACCGTCGCTCTATACACCATGACATTTTAAAGTCATTACATTTATGAAAACATAACAATCCGTTATTCTCTCCTCCTGCAACATTTCGGTCCCGTTAACTATGATTGCGCGCACATAATTTCCTCGGGGGATTCAAAACGAGGTACTAGTATAGAGTGGTGTAGGGCAGAGAAACCATTAAAACCCGCAATAATGACGGCCTTGTTTCAGAATGTGGTCCATGGACCTGACCAACCTTTAAGAGCATAATATCCGGTGTATTTCAAAACGACGTGCTTTGTTTCCTATGCAAATTCTGTTGTATTATACAATTTTATTGTACACGTAAATAACTAATGTCTTAACCAAGAAATATCCAGTTGCATGGATTGTCAGATGAATTCTGCCATCAGCATAGTAAATGAGTTGACAGTGAAGGTTGAATTACAAGTATTCTAATGGCAGTGGTTGTTTCCTGACAGTCCGAAACGAATGAAGGTTTTTAGGCTTTCGTTAAGAGAGGCACACAGAAGCAGTCTCATTCAGAGGGCACTGTTACTGTTTAAACACATATGTATTGCTCCAGAATTACAGAATTACTTTTATTGAAACTTGGAATAAGGAATCTATATTGAAATTTTAATGTCACTGAAAAACGTTTTGTATGATATAACTATGGAAGTATAAAATAAGAGGTTCTTTAAAGTATAGGTGTTCAACATGTTTTGAAGAAATACGTGTATTTGAGGGTTGTTTGACCGTGCATCTTCCTCATGAAATAACTTGAAATGCAAACTTGATGCATCAAGGTAATTTTATTAATATATTCTTGGCTCGACATGTTTCGGGTACATACGCCCATCATCAGGAGCAATGGATGTTGAGTTACAGCATTTGGTTTTCTGCACCAAGTTTTTGGATGGGTGGTGGTCTTGAGAGCCGCTGCTTGGGTCGTGTGTGCGGTGCGGATGGTGCCGCCCGACAACATCCGCACCGCACACACGACCTACGCAGCGGCTCTCAAGACCACCACCCATCCACAAACTCGGTGCAGAAAACCAAATGCTGTAACTCAATATCCAAAGCTCCTGATAAGGGTCGTATGTACCCGAAACATGTCGAGCTAAGAATATATTAACAAAATTACCTAGCTGCATCAAGTTGGCATTTCAAGTTACTTCAAATACGTGTATATTACACAGAATAAAAACCTGTAAAGAGGAAACTTGAGTTTAATTATATTTAAAGATCCAGTTCGCACAGTAAACGCATTTCCACTCAGTTATAAAACTAATCAGTTAATGCTGTGTAGGGAAATAGTCGCTGTTGCTGCTGAGATCCATACCAAACACGTAAATCCACTTTGTGGGCAGAATGTAAAATTATTGAACGTGGTGAATGCATGAATTAACTATTGGGCTTTGAAGGGTGAAGTGCTTGCTAGTACGCATTGAAGAATAAGGTGGAACACATACATCCTCATTTTGTTAATTCATTACTTTCATTAACAATAAATAAACATCAAGCCCAACGGGGTGTGTAAAAATTGCAAAGAAAGTACTTGGAAAACATGTACTGCTAATTTGCGCACGGGACGTTTTGGCCCTGGCGACGATATTACGAGCTTTTATTCGGGAGAAAACAGTCTCAGTCACAGCAATGCTGCTGAATGCAATTGCTGATTCTTTTTTGTGTGTAGGTTTCTTAATCACACCAGGCAAATTTCAAAAGATACTGAGAGTTTAGTGTTATTTCGTTCCATACTCTTTACCATTCATCTCATACAAATAACCCAATATTCAACGCTGTATTGTATGAGCTAATGACAGCGTCGTTAAATAAACCACAGAGTGTAAATAAGTAAATAAAGAAGTGGAGGACAACTCCTCAATTTTCTGGAATTTGAACCTGATTGGCACGTACTTGCAAACAAATGACATTACGGTACCTGAACAATGGAGACCAAACAAACTTGCCATTTATTTGGTTGGAGCCAACAATCTATATTCAGTTCGTACGAAGTAACACTGATATACTGGTATACGTAAATAGAACACCAATACAATTTTCACAATACGTTTTATAAAAAATAAGTGTCAAATAGAATAAAAATTTTAATAAAAATTACGTGCTGTTACCACGTGAAAGTAACGCGAACGCAATAAATTTTTTACTTAAGCTTGTGTCTCGCTAAAGCATAACATGTAGGAGAATAAGGAACAGGTCGGGTTATGTAATGCACGTGTCCATTGATGGCTATGAATGAAAAATGTTTGTCATTTGTTTATTGATTTCTGAAATTTCTAAAAATAATGTAATTAATTTTCCTTCTATTAACAGAACCCTAAAACAACAAAAGCATAAAAATTTTGCTAGCTTTGTTTCTTATTTTCTTTAAGCGTTCCATACCGAAATTCAAGTATCTTCATTATATATTACTTCTCTTATTTCACTAGAAATGAAGAGTGAATTACGTCGTTTATATTTCATACTTACCCAGAAACTCCCCCCCCCCCTCCATTTGAAATCTTCACACTATCATAATACATAAGAAGAATAAAAAATACGAGAAGATTATGCTATGCAAAACCCCATAAAGTAGGTTACGTGTGTGGGAGTTAGAAAATATGGAAAAGACGAGGTAGGATGGGGGTTCAGTTTAATGTGAAAATCGTCCCATTCTCCCACCCATTCATCTTGATGTATTATCTCTTTCTGTTTTTACGGAACTCAAATGGTCTAATTCACTTTAACGTGTGCGAGGCTCCATATATGGTGTGTCCATTATGGCCTGCCTTGATGACCACTTGGTCTGAGTGAAAAAGAAGCTACAGCGGAACATAAGTGGAAGAAATATATATCATAATGTAAATGTAGGCTTAACGTATGTTACGATGTGTGAATATAGAGCAAGACATGTAGTGTACAATGAATAAATAGGACCGTTATTCATAATATTCGTAATATTTTTTTATAAAACCTAGGAATTTATATACAAATTAGCCTAAAAACGATTACAGTATCTTATAAACGACACTCCACTTTGCAGTCTTCCTGCTAATTTAAACAGCGTAAAAATAAATCTGGTTGGACTCATAAAAAGTTGCGCCTTTCAACATCTTAGGTCAGAGTAAAATACAGACATAAGAGCATAATTTAAAAGGACAACTTTAGGCTAATTTCTTGCCAAGGAAAGTGGAGTGTTTTATGAGTATTCTCGTGCCAGTGTGGAAGTCTAGGAAGTGCAGAACATATGCCGTGAAATGTGCATTTAAAATTCCATAATTTAGTGTAAACACGCACATTTGCTTTTTCGTCTTCTCCTCTGGTAAAAAGCTCTGATTTCATCATCAGGTCAAATGGAGATCTAATCTTTTAGACGCAATAAACATTGTTAATTCCTAAATATTATCCAGGGAAAATAATCTTCTTAAATTAAGTAAATAGAGTTCATAAGTTTCTTATCAAAATTTCCTGGATATTTAAAGGTTTGGAATTTCATTTTCAGCAGGTGCGAGGGTGTTCCCTCAGCGTATAGTGTCTCCTATTTATTGAATAATTCAAAGGACTCACTACCATCCAGGACCCAGGTTAAGAAAGTCTAAAATTATGACTCCAATTCCCGTACATTTCATGATGATGCTTAAATATGTACAAGATTATTATTATGTCTCTTTTACTCCCAGGTACTTCTTCTCAGGCTTCAAGTTTCAGTACGCAGCACCTTCCATATTATGTGTGATGTTCTAAGTACAGCTGTCTTGTGTAGTGATTCTACCGCGCGTTTCACCAGTATGACTTCAAAATTTTTCTTTAATTCAGTTCTTGCCATTTCGGTGGCTCCAATTATTACTGGTACCATCATGTTTCACAATTCGTTGCATCTCTATACATAAATTGTTTTCTAAAATTTTTTCTGCCCCTTTTATTATTATTATTATTATTATTATTATTATTTCACTGTCTCGTGTCACAAGCTCTCCCCCCCCCACCCCCCGGTACTTCTCCCCATGAACCAACAGCGATCCCCACCGCTCAGACTCCAATTTCAGGGTGCAGAACTATTCGTACTGTGTGTTCAAATTAGGACTATACCGCCTTTGTAGCGAATCTACTGAATGTTTTTCTTGTGTGATTTCCAAATTCTTCTTTAAGCTCTATATTGCCATTCCAGTGGCTGCAATTATGACTGATATAATTGTACATAACATGATCCACATTCGTTGTATCGCCACACAGAAACTCTCCCATTTTAGTTTCCCTTCAGCCTTCCTTTTCGTAATATTCTATCAATGTGGATGTTTCTTCTTTTTCGTTTTTAGTGACTACATATATAACTGGCCTACTTGCTATAACTTCTCTATTTGTGTGTACTTTTTGATTTGTTATTTAAAGTGTACCCTTGTACAGGCACTGAGGCTCTGTACAGGCCGTACGGCCCATTGGGAGAGTAGTGGTATAACTCTACTCTTTCTTGACCACGGCACTAGAAGGGGTCAGCGTCACGCCTCGGCCGCTCTTTACCCTCGGGAAAGACCCGGTACCCATTGTACAGGAGGCTGGGTGGGCCCCAGGTCCAGTCTGGACAGGTGCGGAAAATCTCGCTGCTACCGGGATTCGATCCCCGGACAGTCCAGCCCGTAGCCTGTCGCTATACCGACTACGCTACCCGGTCCACTGATTTATTATTATTATGTTTAATTAGCACACACACTTCATCTTTCCTGTCTTGCTCTTGTTGGTTGTGTAATTGTACTTGTGTATTCTGGTAATTGTGCTGGGTGTATAGATAGCCCTGCGCTACTGAACCTGCACACTTACAAATTCAGTTAAACTTAGACATCAATGTAATCTGGAAAACGTTATGTCATTTACGATCTTTTAATTTAAAGGTTCAGATATTATTCACGTTCTTATTACAATAATGTAATTTGTTTCTGCTCTTCTCTCCTTTCAGTTTCTCCCATTTTATGTTTTTATTGATGTATTTGCTTTTAGGTTCCTGTTCTGTCCCTGTAATTAATTCTTGGCTGTTATTAGAACAGAGTAACAAAGAAGTGCATTGCAATTAATGAAGCATTATTGCCTATGACCATGGTGTATGAGGTTTAGTTCCAAGTCAGTCCGTTTGTATTCTGTTGTTGACAAAATAACTATGGCACAATTTCCACTCCGAGAATCTGAACTAAACTCCTATAACATTGCTCTAAATTCATATTTCTTCCGTCTGTTCCTTCTACATATTCTTATTAACTGAGATCGTCGTTAAATATACCCCCTTTTCGTCATTGTTGTTTTTTTCTTTTTGTTAAAAAACCAACAATTATATATATGTATATGTAAATATAAATATGTACATATACACAAAAGGTAAAGTGTTCCCGTTACAGGTCCGGTGTGGCCCACAGGGTGGGTAGAGGTATAGCTCTACTCTTCCATGACCGCGGCACTAGAAGGGGGTGAGTGGTCAGCAGCACGTCCCGGCTGCACTTTACACCCGGGAAGGACCGCGTACCCATTGTACAGGAGGCTGGGTGGGCCCCAGGGCCAGTTTGGACAGGCGGAAAATCTCATCCCCACCGGGACTCGATCCCGGGCCGTCCAGCCCGTAGTCAGTCGCCATACCGACTGAGCTACCCGGCCCACAAATATATATATATATATATATATATGTATGTATGTATAATTTAGAACGTAATATGGGCTTCCAGTTAGTTTTCACTGTAAAATAATAGGCATCGTTATTATCACTTCCAGGCCTAAAGGTGAAATAAAGAGTTCCAGCGCAGACATATGACACTCTGCTAGAACTATGCAGCACTGAAACACAGAAAATCCCTTCCGCAGAGGGATCTACTGGCAGTAATATGAACCACAATATGACCGAAATAACAAAAGCCCCAATCAGCAGTTTCAGTTATACAGTAAGTCCCTTCTCTTGGTCTCACATTTTTTAGGTTAAACCAAAAACATTATAGCAGGAATAAGTAATTCCTTCTCCCCCACTTTTTACCACAATCAAATCCACTCTTTACAGTGAGTGCATAGCATATGCACAGCGCCAATTTCGCAAGTTTGCTTTCACGAACCAACATAGAAATACTCAAAAAACATTGTTGACTTTTGACCAATTTTCGCGAGGTTTAAATTATTTTTTCACCTACATCTCATCAAGGAAAAAACATGTTTCATGTGACCGAATGGGCGATAAATTGTCCGAATAATTTTGATTTCACAAAATGTAGGGATTAGTGGCCTTTATAACAGAGCTGCGTATACATGCCTTGCACATCTGTTATTAAAATACCAACCACATGCATGTTTCATGGAAATGTTAATAAATATTTCGGCTTCCGTTAGATTAGGGGGTGTTTATTGATTACCTGAAAAAAACTGGTGGGTTCTCAAAAATGACTAAGTTGCATAAAATTATAGAGTTAAGGAAATTTCAATAGCCACTCTAGTTATATTTGAGATAATTTTATTTACAGTCTATAAAAACGAGATATGTATACGTCGGAGCACACATGGGCGCAGAGAGAGAATATGGCAAAAGACAAGATAACAAAATCTATAACTCGTATTCTTCTGAAGTTTGAATTTCTCACGGCACTTAATATAAATAAATATTATATTCTCAACCGTGGTACCGTGCACGGTAAAAATTTACAGGAAATACTTTCCTTAAAAAATGGATTTATTTTTTCATTTTCAGATATTTATAAAATACAGGGTATACACAAAGACGCGCCTGTCAGGTGTGTCTTTTCTAAACCGTGCACGAAATTCACGCTGCACTGTAATCACAGATCTGGACACCACAAAACAGAGCACACAGAAAGCGTTTTCCTGCTGCGACGCCATCTTGGACACTGGCCCCGCAGCCCCGCAGTAAGCATGAGAAGCGAACTGCTGGTAGCGCATGAGAAACTTGGACAGTTGCTGCTGCTGACGGTGTAAGTTGTGCCCGTGTAAAGTGAGAAATAAATTTCTTGTTAATTTTTGAAACCGTACCATTCGCTTGTGTATACCCTGTATTATAAAATATTGGTAAGACTGTACTTGGCTGGGCAGCGTCACGTTTCTGAACACAGTTTTCTGCAATTCCTTTGCTAATAAAGTTGGGGAAATAAAATCGAATTAGTTAAACATGTTGTAGTTCTAATGTAGTATTTCTAAATTTGACACGAACTAGCTGAATGCGCTTTTAAAACTCAAGGGAACAATTTGACGAATATCATGTCCAGCTTCGGTTTACTACGGCTGATAATCTCTTTTACGATATAACAATTTAAGGGCACTCAGATATTACGATTTCACTGAAGATGCATGCTGTGAAATTCAAACGTTTTGGAAAGAAGTCATTACGAAATATGCGAGACGACGGTGATTATGAAGAAGAAAAAGATGATAATGATAATGATGACAATAGTGATAATAATAATAATAATAATAATAACAATAATCTAGAAGTAATTTTTTTCCGGAGAGACAAGTATGTTCCTAAATTAGTATTTGATTCGAATTTATTTTTGTTTGGCCTCTAAACGCGCACGCGCACGCGCTTACACACACGCACGCATGCGCACACACAGAATACATACACGCCTTTGAAGGTTATTGATAAGAATATTTCGGTTTTTCCTCAATAAATTTCGAGAATTACTAAATGTGTTAAAACTGGTGAACAAATGCGTTATATTACTGCAAGGGTCCCATGTGTCTTCACAAACAGTTAGTTGAAAACACAAAATAAAACAATTTATCATTTTATCTGAACTTATGTAAATATTTGTGTATTGTGTTACGTACTTTGTGTGCGCCACATTACACTTTATCACTGTTGGGTGGAAACGATAAACAGGTAAGCTGCTACTGACTACACGTGTCCGGGTTCCGGAGATTAGATTTGGGGAGCTTGCAGCTGTAAATTAAAAGTGATGTTTACCGAGCTAGACCCGCCATATCAGTTTTTGGTAAATCCTGCAATAACAAGCTGATGCTTGTCTCACTGACCCAAAACCAACACCCAAAATAACACATTGTGATATCCGTTGATGATATTTATATTCTTAACTACAGATAACTCCGTACAGCACATTCCTTCTCGAGAATCTGATAGTGGTCAAGAAAATTGCCCCCTTTTACGGAGACCGAAGATTCTTATTACCTATTCTAACACTCACGAAATCAGTGCATAAACCAACATACTATTATTGTGAAGCTTATTTTGAATAATAATAATAATAATTAAAGAAATGATTGATTAACAGAATATTAACCTACTTTAAGGTGACACCACCGTTTCAAACTAGGCCAAGATGTGGTTTCTTCCCATCACGCTATTCGAGCAGACCTGTGTATACATTTCTTACCACAAGAAAGGCTGATGAGAACTGCAATTCTTTTTCATGTAACTTTTCTTTATTTAAAATAGTGCATTGTGTACTTCCTGGATCCTTCGTTCCAGGCTTCTCATTATCCTAATTGGGGCCGAACCTGTGGGATAAAAACGTGATTGGCTGTAGGCAACCTATGACTACATTTAGACGATATTTCTATAGTACGGATTAACTTCATGCCGTAGCAACTTTACCCCCCAGTTTCAGTTGAATATGAGCCTCGAGGGGTCCCAGAACTCTTCCGGGAGTGGCGGTGTTGACAGAAATCCTCGCTTTTGGTATGTTTAATGTCTTCTCTTTCTAAATACGATACTGAATAATTATAAATTAGTACTGAATTTGAGAGAATAAATTTAATTACCTAAACTGAGAGCAACAAATGACGTTTCATTGACAGTCCTCCTTACAGTAACAAAGGATATTCTAAGACAATCAAGACAGTAGCACTGTTGCACGAAAGACAAAACCACTTCTTTTTCGAAAGATCAGTTTCGTATATCCTAGGATTGCAAGTTCTGACTTGGCCTCCCTTTGTTCGTAGCAAATAAAAACAATCATTTCGAAATTAACTTTTTACAAATCCTTCGGTTGCAAAAGATCAACCCGGCTTCAGCCTATTCTTCTCCACCACTCCTTCTACGTAGTAGTTTATCGTGTCCTCCGTGACTCGTTTTCCGTTTATATCACCTGCATAAGCTGTCACATATCCAAACTGGCTCTCTAGCGCGCCGAAGAAGTTGACAGACACTACCTTACTAACCACCTATTAGACTAGGGGGTTTCATAACCCAGCAGACTAAAACATAAATTTCCACCGCTGTAGGAACGTCAAAATTTTAAAATTTAACGTTGCTTAAGGAAATGATGACAAAGTCAACATTAAGACTGGGTCGGCTGTGCTACGGGTCACACGGCTGGTCGCCGGCCTTACTATACGAAGAACTTAGTTCAATCCCAGGTCAGTCCATGTGGAACTAGTGACGGGCAAAGCAGCACCGTAGCAAGCTTCCCTTATGTAATCTTGTAAATAAAGCCAAACTGGTGTACAAGTTACACTTAGAACGTTTATTCTTAGTATATTTATCAAATTATACATGTTTCGGGCGACTATGTGCCCATCATCAGGAGAAACAGTGTGTTTATGCGACACTTGGTTCTTGTTATTGTGTGTGGATGACTGTCTGGTATGCAGGTTGAACCCTGCATACCAGACAGTCATCCACACACAATAACAAGAACCAAGTGTCGCATAAACACACTGTTTCTCCTGATGATGGGCACATAGTCGCCCGAAACATGTAGAGGTTGATAAATGTACTGAGAATAAATATACTAAGAATAACTTGTGCACCAAGTTGGCTTTATTTACAAGATTATACAGGGAAGCACTGTCAACAAAACATAAAATTCCCTCACGTACTTCGAGGTTACGTTGTCAGTATCATTCCACCAGTGCACCGCAATGAATCATACATTTATAACTACTGCTATATGACCTTAGCACTTTACAGCGTCGTTAAATAACACACACTAATGGGAGGTTTGAGAACAGTGTTTCATGTGGCGTTCTTAGTTTGAACTGTTGCGGTATAACGATGAACAATTGAAGAATTAGATAAGAAAGGCATTTAATACAGACAATTGAGCATACGCTTTTATAGGATGAAAACTTTAAGTGAGGAGGCCAGTATGGTGACAACCGTATCAAGAACAGCGAAACGTTAAGAAGGATGCTAAAAAACAAGATACGATAAAGTACACTGGATTTTACGGACTCAAAACAGTATAAAGTTGCGAGATACTGTGAACATCACAAAGAAACTTGGGATTTTAGACATAACGAACAATTTTTTGAACATCACAGCGACGATTGTCTTGCCAGTGAGGACACTGTTAGCTATATGACAGCCGTTCTTAGACTATTTTTGCACAACTGTACATAATTCACTCTTGCCAAAACGCAGAACTTAAGTAACTTTTGCACTACGTGTTCTCATATACGTGTGGCGGGGCTGAAACAACTCCCGTACCAGCTAGGCTATACACTCCGGAATATGAAAGTCATTCGTTTTACTTAGATGGAGCAGCATACATATAAACCTTCATGGAGGAGTTAACCCTCCCTCACTCCCCAATTTTCACTAGTATTAAATATGATTTGTTAGAATATACATTTCTGAATGCCTTTACATTGCTTCACACATGCCAAGTTCTATATATATATATATATATATATATACGCAATAATAGGGTCTTAACAATGATCACCTGGCTACCTATGCCTTTACCAGCCGTTACAAAACATTAGGAATAACAATTTCACCTACGAAAATTTCGGACTGGTTAAGTGTACACACCTCCCGTAATGATTTCTTTTCACATTTAGACAGTAAATATGGAACTAGATTATGCTACAGAATTTACTCAGACACACATACACAACGGTGGTTTTTCTGCTGGGCCACTCTGGATCGCCAACTCGAAGCTCTATAAACCACTTGGACTTCATATGACAAAACACAAGAGAAGTGCTTGTTTAAAACAAGATCTCAACCAAACTTTCTACCCAGTGATCTACTTTAATAATATAGTATAATAAAATGCAGTCAACACGTCGTGACATTTCGGTTTTGATAGAAGGCCTGTTGTAAGCCGAAACGATAATTTTTCCTATTAAAGAGCCGCTGTGTCTCAGACTTCAGAAACAATAAACCCGAAAACATGAAGAACTAAACACTTGTCACTCAAAATATTGCTTTTGCATCCCTTCGATTGGCAAGTTCCTTATCGTTAACAAGCACTTAAAAGTGTCGTAAAAATCGCTGGACAACTATTATTATATACTAAAAATTCTAGGACAAAAAGAACCATAAAAACGAGATACGAAGGAAAATATATTATTACTCTCTTGAGGACAATCTGTTATATAATTGCGACAGCAGTGTGAAGGACAAATTCATGCTGAATAATTATTGTAATATAATAAGTCCCGCTGTGGCCCAGACGGTGGGTAGAGGTATAGCTCTACTCTTCCATTACTCTTCCATGACTGCGGCACACTAGAAGGGAGTGAGTCGTCAGCAGCACGCCCCGGCCACACTTTACCCCCGGGAAAGACCCGGTACCCATTTTACAGGAGGCTGGGTGGACACCAGGGCCGGTCTGGACGGGCGGAAAATCTCGTCCCCACCGGGATTCGATCCCCGACCGTCCAGCCCGTAGCTCACAATGTGATATAATACTTTTGGAATGAAGAAACTAAACGTCTAGGACCAGCCAATAAAACGGCAGGTAACCTGGAGTTAGCAGGCACATCCCTATAGATTATCAAGTATATATAACCCAAATAATACATGAGTCACTTAATTAAGAAACTCCCCACCGTGTATCAAATTGGCACGCCCCATTGCCTTTTCACAACAGAATGTTATTGAACTCCTCTCTCGTTCAGACGAATTCAGTCCACATTATCATCTTCTATTCCCATAGATCCGTCCTAATATTATTTTTCTACATTTAACTTCCCAATAATATTAAGTGACCAGTAGAGCCTATGAAGCCCCTCGCTTTGTAATTTTCTCCGTATTCCTAATATTTCTTCCATCTTACACTCAAGTACAATAAGGCTTTTTCCTCACTTTTTTTCCTAACACCAGCAATGGTTGTCTTAACATCAAAATCAAGTACAGTACCAACTCAAACAACAGCAAAATGAGGAACATTTAGAAGGATTTAAGAGTTGCTATTTTCCCTCAAATTGTACACTAAAAAAGAATGGTTGAGTATTTCAATGTGTCACACATAATATTGGTAATTAGAAGCTGTCAACCGGAAGATTTTCCTCGAGAAGGGTTACTATTCAATGCATGCGATTCGGCAATGCTGGGCCGAATTCTTCCACTGCATTAAAGGAGAGAGAGTTTATCAACTCTTCCTGCCTGAATACACCTATAACTTTCTATTAGAGAGACCGCTGCTTAGAAGTACAGTGCCATCTACATTGTAATTCACGTCCAGAGCATTATTAGTCTAAGGCATAAAACTTTCAAGGAGTATAAGACAGTTTATGCGGGTTTTGTTCTTATTTACGATCAACCAGATTCTCAACTTTTATTTCCTACAATACACCAACCAACACCCCTAAATATTATTCGCTGCTTATGGAAATCCCGTGTGTTAATCTACACAAAACAGCGAATCCTTCATGATTAAAAAAGGCTGTTAAATACAGATATTTATTCTTGGAAAATAGCTTAAAGAACATCCAAATTCTAAAAGTTAAAAAGTATGTAATTAGAGAAAAATGGGAGTAGCACCAACAATTCTAGCAATAAGTGACAATAACATGTTATAATGGTATGGATGAGTATTGAGCATGGGAGATAACAGACGGCTTTAGCGAATATTGACCTGTGATCGTCAGAATGAAGAAAAAAATAAGGAGACGGCTCGAAAGGAAGTGGGAAAGGAAAGTGGAAAAATTGATTAAGCAGAATAATCTAAGACCTGAAGAATCAGTAAACCGGCCGATATGGTGAAAAGCGACAGAGAAACAGCAACCGTTGTGATAATTGGAAGAATGCTATGGCTAGGTAGATTGAAGCTATGGCATCTCTCAGATTTTTATACAGCATAGTATAATTATTGGTCTCTGCGTCGGGCTGATCATTCGACCAGAGGATTCTACTTAGTGCGTTGTCTGAGTGTGATCGTGAAGCCTCATTGATGAGGAGGTCCTGGTCCACTAGGGACTCTTTCGCCATGAAAAGTGATTGAATAATTATCATTAAATATTAAAATTTTAATTCTTATGTCATTCTTTGTGTTTGAACTTGAATGTGCAAGTATTCTCTCTTCTCTACTTCAGCTGACTGGATATCGTAGAATTATCCTCTTATATCATTATGGACTTCGTCAATTTGCAAATTCTGCCTGCCTGGTCGTACAGTACATTCATGATGGTGATATTTTATATTCTAGAAAGTTTTAATGACGATTATTTTGCTTTGCATTAAGGTAGTGTGCGCGTATTTTGTATAAGGAGCAAGAGTTGGTGGTAGTGGTGGTGGTGGTGGGTGATGGTGGTGGTGGTGGGTGATGGTGGTGGTGGTGGTGGTGGGTGATGGTGGTGGTGGTGGGTGATGGTGGTGGTGGTGGTGTTGGTGGGTGATGGTGGTGGTGGTGGTCGTCGTCGTCGTCGTCGTTGTCGTCTGCATGTATGTGTTTGCTTTTGGCTCACTGAGTGACTTACCTCGCATCGTTACAACTGCAGTGAGAAATTCTCTTCCCCAAAGACACAGTTCTGAAATTGTTTTTGTCTTAAGGTTTTACGAAATTTCTCTTCCATGTAGAACGAATTTTGAAATATGTTATATTTATTAGACGTATTATTATTATTATTATGAGCCGTCCCTGGAGACTTTTTATAAAGAATTTAAAACTTGGAGAAACAACCGCACCGAATAGTTAAAGCAGACTACGAAGAAGCGGCGTTCCTTGTCTCTTAAGAGTAAAGTTTTAGAGATAAGGAAAGAGCGAGCTTTTCTAGAGTACAGAAAATTTATTCGCATTCAAAAGAAATCCCCCAAGGCCTTCTCTGCTTTCAGAGAATGCTGCTTTACTCGTTTCTCCTTCCAAGAGGCATACCCAAGATGATCGTGCACAATAGTACCAGCCAACACAAATTTTAACTGAATGCAACAGCAAATCGCTCTATGGAAATAAACAATGAAACATAAATGAAGGCAACCGACTAAGGAGCTATGAATAAAGTAACATAAATACCTCTTATAATGTAACAATACTGAACATTATATGTTGTTGTGTGTGTATATAATTTTGGGGTTCGGAGGATATTTACTTTTCAAAGCACTAACAACTATAACGGGACAGTTTCTCTCAACCTATCAAGAAATTTCCAACGCAACTCGTCTGATAACACAAGTGGTTACTACACTTAGTCGTGAAATTCTCTGCGTTATTGAATAAATACAGCTTACAATGAACACTTCTCTAAGACTGAAGAGCTTCTACTTTGGTGTATTACTTACAGACGCAGCGGCTTTAAACCCGTCTTTTAACTTGTGACAACACATGTACCTGACGGGTTTAATCAGAGGAACAAAAATGTGTAATTTTGGTTTTGATCCTGAGCGCGCTTGAAGCACACAAATAGCGTAAACGAACATTAAAATACAACACAATTGTTACATTTGACTTTTATAATAGAAGATGAATTATGAAATATAAAATTTTACTAACACAAGCCACGGAGATTTTACACGGAGCATAAAACCACTAATCATTTTTTTAAAAGTGTTCTGATATTTGTACAGAAATTCATCCATGAAATATTAGAGGTATTTTCAAAGGGACAAGCAAAGGTACCAACTCTACGACTGTATACAGTGTACAACACACTGCCCTACAAATTACTACCAATGGTCATCTTCAGAGTTTATTAAGCTTACTTAAAATTCATTTTCTTTGGTTATAATATTTTTATCATTTTATGTCTACAAATACTATCGAGCTCTTGTTTAAAATCTATAAATATATATATATATTTGTATATTATACTCATATGCCTTTACTATTACATGTCTCAATATATGTATACTATCGATTGTTCCCCTATTCATTCTGAATCCACTTTGGTAATTAACAATTACTTTCTCTGCATATTCTGCCAGTCTAGAAATGCTGTAATAATTAAACCCCGACTGCTTCACGCCCTACACGAGATCTCGCTTTACCCAATTCACAGAAGACTGGGTGGGACCCAGAGCTAATCTGGACGCTTTGTTAAAATTAGCTTACCCTTGTCAAAGTATGCTTAGAAATATTCTTCATACATTTTCCTGAAAGGACTAATTATGACACAGAAATTCCCGAGCTTGACAACCGAAAAATGAGTTGACAACTTCATAGAATATTTTGTATTCATGAGCTTCAAAGAGTGCTCTGATGGGCACCGAATTTGCAAGGCACAAGTAAACTATAACTCTCAAATGAAGTGAAATAAGTTTCTGCCTTAAAAACAGAGAGTTTACTCAAGGCAAATAGCTTACAGTTTGAAAGTACCTCGCCTTAATGTGTAAGGTCTCTTTGTGTCAACAGCAAATGTTCAAAAGTTTGAGAGTATGGGCAAAACATGTAGATTTCCTTGTCAATAACATTATCGACAGCTACATAGAATATATTTGTCGACTGTTAAATAAAATTAAATCAGCTGTTGCCTACAAGAACACGTCAGCTCCGGTAACAGTGAAACAAGATCGGCAATGTACGTATCATCGTAACAATGACGCGCGTTCGTGCAACCATTGTTGCAGTGGAAAAGCAAATAGCATATTTACACAAAACTTTCTCACAAAATGACTTTAGATGCTGCTTCGAGACCTAAGTGTCTCTTGCAGGGCTGCGTGCAGTCCCCTTTGGAAATTACTTTGAAGAGAACAAAGTTACGATATAATAACTTGATTGTTACATTTTAAATTACTTCTCGAAAATAGCCTAATTATTCAATGACCACACCACATACATTCACGTATTTACACGTTCACTTTATTTTTTCAAGCGGGGATCTTGCATTGGGCCAATCCCATGTCCAAGATTTTTTCCGCGTCGTGTTAGAAGATCGCTTTTCAGCAGTTAATTCTTGATTGGTTCAGGCAAGAGGGCCTAATCCATAAAATAAAGTATATTATAATAATTCATTCATTCATTAGTATTCAGCCCTGAGGTCGGTCCGGCAGGAATCAGAGCCTGGTTATGGAACCGATGTGGCTCTTGGCGCACTGCATCCTAGGCAACTTCTTGGGGATAGTTTGCCATTGCTTTTCCCCGTCTTTAGAGGTTCCCACTTTCCCACATTATAATAATAAGTCATAAAAATAAATTAATTGCACAGATAAAACAATACGTGTTTATATTTAACTGAACAGTGGAAATGCACTTATGAAAGGAAGATACAGTGCTCTATTTTTCCTCAGCTCGAAGGTCTAGGATACTGCTGACATAGGGATCCAAAGTAAAGAGTGAAATGGAACCTATTCAGAAACTTAAAACAAAAAAAAAATTCCTCTTTCCTTTGTCTGAAGGAACGTGAACCAAAGAATTGCTCGGTGCTTGCCTCTAAGAATGTGGAAGGGGAAAAAAGGAGAATGTTTCGAGTGCTCTAATCAAGATAACCCCATTTCTTCTTCTGTTGTCTTTTTCTCACTCCTTTCAGAAATCGCGAAATGTTTTCCTTTACCGTAATGTAGACCTTTGTATCTGTTTGCGTCTTGTACTGCGACAAAATACACTCAATTTCCACAAAATATATAAGTAAGTAGGATACGGAGGTAAACACCTGCCTGTTAGTGAAGCACATAAAGTGAGAAATTTTTTGAAAATTTAAAGTGCTAAAGCACAGTAATTGCGTGTTTTAAAATCTTCTATTAAGTTCATCGAAGTATGAAGTTTGGGACGTCAGCAACAAGTATCGCGCGCTATGAAACCAATTAAGTGAGACATCCAAGAGACAAGGATCTTCTTCTTTTTTTCCAGGTAGTTCCTTTCCTGCGGGTTCCTCGTGTAAACTGCAGTATGAGCATTTATTTCTCTCATGCGTGCTACATACTACACTCTTCTAATTCTAATTGAGAACTTATTTTTAAAATGTACACTCTCTATTTCTATACATACTGGGTCACAGTATGTGCGTGCAATGAGACTCACACTGTAACAAACTTTTTAAACTTACCCTGGAGAATTTTTTTTTCTTTTCCCCATTCCTCATTAAGTAACTGCCTTTATGAAGCATACTGAATCACATGCAGCACAGCAAAAGCAGCCGTAAATGCAGATGTTTTAGCGTCATATTTCTTAATTTTCTGCTGCAGACACATTCGTGTAACTTAATGCAACATAGCAGTAGTTCGTTGATGCTCTTCTCTAATGTAGGGTTACACCAAATGTCTGGTTAATTATTTTGTGTTAAAAACATGAGAGGTCTATCTTGAAATTTTAAGTGTTACAGGGGTTAGTGGCATATAATGTTAAAAATCATTTGTTGAAATGTTATTCAACTTTTTTTCTGATAGGACTCAAAGTTCATCAAGTGTACTTAAAAAATCAAAGTATACGTCGTCTAAATATCGGAAGAGATGGTTACTAATATTATCGCGATTTGCATTCGCGCTTTACTTCGACAGTTTTGTGCACACACAAAGCGCCTGTTACTTTACTCACCCGCTGTTCGTTATCCTAAGAGAAACTTGTAATTATGCATTTTTTATTTATTATAGGACCTGGATGTTACAGGGACTGAGAGAGCATCGTTGAAGCGGTAACTACGTTACTGGTTGGATATCTGAGAATCTGTGTTTCTATTCACGGCAGGAGCAGCAGATAACTTTCTTCTCCGAAATATGCAGACCGGCAATGGTGCCCGCTTGGCCTCTTATTCAATGAGTGCCAGGAAATATTTCCCCCCGGACACAGCAGCTGGAAACTGAACCTGACCACTCACGTTTATCTAGTGCTGAATTTAAGAATAAGGTGCACACTAACTCCACTGAGGCTTATGACTCCGTCACTGGCACAGCGACAATTTAATCTTTTTGAACATATAGCCCACTGCTTTCTATCCTCTAATTTTCTACTAAATATTGATATGGTGCCGCACAATGCTAATTTTATGAATTAAAATATTTTCACAGCAACGAAACTGCACTTAGTTTAAATAAATATACATTTTGCGGAATAAACTGTTGTTATCATCGTCTACACCAGGAAAGCAACGCACGGGAAAGTAGATAACAGTGTACGAAGGATTTCCTTTAGACCCATGTCATTCTATTGGTGAAGACAGATTGAAAAACTGGCGCAATATGTAGGCTTGTACCACACACACGCGCGCGCGCGCGCACGCACGCACCCCCACACACATATATGTGTGTGGGGGGTGAGTGCGTGCACGCGTGCGTGCGTGTATTTCACTTTTTAAAAATGCAGGTTAAGTTTATATTCACATAACTGTGGATTTCCAAGAAATATAGATTATGCTTCCAATAAAAATAAATGTCATAAAACATCATTTTATTAATGCAAGAATAAATAAACAACAAGAACTTGGCTCATTTCTCACAATCGTAACAACATTTACAAAATCTCAAGCAGCAGCTCAATGAGCACGCGATGTTTAAAACACTTTTTCTTAAAATAATGAGTAATGTTTCATCGCCTAACTTTTCCAACTAACAGTTACTTTACACGGAAAAATTATTTCAGTTAGTAGAACAAATAAGAGTATTTTAAATGTACAGTAACTGAACCAAAGCAAACAAATCGGAGAATCAAGAAAGGAGGATAGTGTCGCACATAAATTTGTGCATCTTGGTAATGCAGGTCAATAACAATTTATCATAACCCGAGAAATGTACTTGCAAGTTTTAACGCATAAATGGAGAAGGTGGAGGAGGAGAGGAAGAGATGAGTACGAATAAATGTTAGGAGAAGATTCAACTTTTACAGTGATGGAATCCTCGGAGTTAATCTTTGATTAGTGCAAAAAGGGCTTAAGTAAACTAAACTGATTGGCACGGCGTGCTTCTCCTACCACTGCAGTACACCATCATACATTAAGCAATGCCTTTTAACAGTACACCTTCCTGAATTTGTTTTGTTTCTGCTTAATGTAAAGAACAGTCATGAAGAGATACTTCTGTTACGTGGCTGAACTTTTATTCGAACTAATGTTTGTGGAAACGAGGGAGTTGTTACTGTAACAGTCAATAGCATACGACTTTTATATAGAGAACAGATTTGGACGTCTTCCTTTTAAAATTCATTCACAATTTTTTATGAAGACAAGTAATGTAAATAAAATGACAGAAGTGCATGGAAAAGGTGTCATTCTTGTATGAGAAAAAAACACTCTCTTTTGCAGTTGCTGAATATTTGTGAGATTTTGGAGAAACCAATCTTTTCATGAAAAATTTACATACACAGTTACTCTAAGACACATGTTGTGAAGCAGAGTCCCTCTTGAGAAATTGATCCTCGAGCAGCAAGTACAAACCTTCCAGACTTTTATGAAACTCAGATGGTCATTATTACTTATGTATATTGGACCGTGCATCATTGTGATAGGTGAAGAATAAGAAACCAACTTGAGGTCACTAGTTATTAAGTTTTATTTCACTTCTTCTATGCTCAACATGTTTCGGACATTAATAGATCCATCATCAGGAGCTTGCGACTTTTTTATTGTATCACCACATTGGTCGTGTGTTCTTGTTTCGATGTGTGTTGGAGTTTCGGTGTGGTTGGGTTGGGGTGGTATCCGTGTAGCAGGTTTTTCACTTCTTCTATGCTCAACATGTTTCGGACATTAATACATCCATCATCAGGAGCTTGCGACTTTTTTATTGTATCACCACACTGGTCGTGTGTTCTTGTTTCGATGTGTGTTGGAGTTTCGGTGTGGCTGGGTTGAGGTATCCGTGTAGCAGGCTGAAACACAACTGGTCTGTTCATGTGGAGTGCGGGGTGATATCAAGTTGGTCATTATTACATTCACAAGAGCCCACAACTGGATTCCAATCTACCCTAGATCAATCCATACCACAACCTCACTCGCTGTGCCCCCGGGTTGGATCTGATTTCTTACGCCACCAAGTAATTCAACGAAGGTTTTACTTACCATCTAATACTTCAAATACGATTCTCCTCTTTCTCCACATCCTACATGTAGTGCCCAACTTATATCTTCTACAATTAAAAGAGATCTAGATGGATATTGTCCTAAAGTGTTTTCACGTAAAGAAGAGAAAAAGAAATGGAGAGGAAAAATTATGGTTCTGAGGAAAAAAGTAGATAAGGGAACAACGGAGATAAGGGTGAATGAGATAAAACGAAAGGCATAAAGGGAATAAACAAGGGTTATATAAAAGCTCTGAAGGAAGGTATAGGAAGGAAGAAAATGAGAATAATGATTTTAGGATGAACATATATTGAGAATGGGAAGGGAATGCTCTTGTGGAAAAAAGATATTGGCAAAGATACGACACAAATAAAGGATGGATTTATGAGAGGACGTCCTGAAATTTTTGAAAGGATATATTATTATTTACTTCTGTAGTATAATTTTAAAACTAGTGGTATATCAAGTAGCATTTAATCTGTAAACGATTAGAAACTCTTCGGGTAACATTTCGTATTCCTTTATATTACTAATCATAAACACGACTCTAATTATAAATTTAAATATGGGGAGAAAGAATTTACGACACGAATTTTCTGTTCTAGAATCATCTAACTTACACCTCTCATTCAGTCGGTGAGTGCAGCTTTGTATTTACTGCATATCCTCGAATTAGATTTATTCGTTCATTCATTCGTACAATCATTCATAGGTACCTTGCCTGTGTTACGACAGGTCCATAGGTAGCTTGCCTGTGTTACGACAGGTCCATAGGTAGCTTGCCTGTGTTACGACAGGTCCATAGGTAGCTTGCCTGTGTTACGACAGGTCCATAGTCTCTTCCAAGGCGAGGTCCCGACAGAGTGCGGTCTAGTAATTCATCTTTAAAATTTCAGTATCTTTTGCTTTCCTTAAATTCATCCAGTTGCTGCTTATGTCTTCTCTCTCTTCTTCCTGTCACTTCTATTCTTCCTTCTATCTTTCCTTCAATAGCGTGTTTAGAAGGTAGTACCTTTGCAAGATGTAACCAGTATAATTCAACTTCCTTCTTTTTATTGCATGTAGTATATTCCTCTTTTCCGTGACTCTATTTAATACTTCATTCTTCGCTCGATGAGTACAACTGATCTTCTCCATAATTCTCCAGTACCACATTTCAAAACTTTCAAGTTTTTTCTGATCTACTTTCCGAACTGTCCAAGTTTCAGCACCATACAAAGCTATGCTCCAAATGTAGCATTTTACTAGTTACTTCTTTGAATTTAATTCTAATTTGCTAGTGAATAATTTTTCTTCTTGTTAAATGTTGCTTTCGCCATGGCAATCCCGGATTTAATTTCACATGTACATCTAACATATTTTGTTCTCATGCTACTCAAATACTTGAAATACTTCACATTTTTCAGTTGTGTTTGTTCTACAATCGTTTGTTCTGGGATGGTTGCCTTAAGATTCTATTATCTTAGTCTTTTTCCACATTAATTTTCATTTCATAACATCCTCCAAATTCAATTAGTCTGTCAGTCATGCCTTAAATTATCGTTTCATGCTTAGCCAGCAACCCATTATTTGCACATTTCGCAGGGCCAATTACTTGTCTCCTATTCTGAAGTCTCCAAGATGTTCAAGCGCTCCTTTTGTAAGGTATTCAATGTGTAAATTGAATAGAATCGGTAACGAACAGCACCATTTTTAATTTTTTTTTTCAGTTTTCACACTTCTTCTCTCCAATTGGTCCAGCCTTAGTTTAACTCTCTCAGCCATGTACAATTTGTTACTTACGTTCTTTCGCACTAGTCAATGCCACTTTCCTTTAAAATCTGCATTGTTTGTACCAGTTTGCACATTCAAATTCTTTCTGCAAGTATATGAAACAAGCACAGAATTTTTCATCTGTGTCCAAAGTGGGTTCTGATATTATTCTCAGCATCCCAGTGGCATCCCTGCTTCCCTCTTCTCTTCCAAGTTCAATGTGATCTTCACCAAGTACGTTCTTAGTTCTCTCTTCAGTTCTCTTTCACATTATGCTCTCTACTATCTTAGAAACACGTGTCATGATGGTGATTGTGCGATGGTAGCTGCAGTTTGTAGCCTTTGGCTTCTTCTTTAAGTCAATCATTATTGATTTCAATTAAATCCCCGGGCCATTCTCTAGTCTAGTATGGGTTGTTGTGTTATTAGTCTCACACTACCTTCGCAACAATTTGAGTAGATTCCCAAGTACACTATTATCCCCTTCTCAATATGCTTTTAGGCAACAATGTTCTTTTCGTTTTTCACCACTTGCACCTCTGGAATTAACACACCGTCTAATCACCATTTGAAATTTAACTTTGTTCTTTCAACAGCACTTCACTCACGCCTAGAATAGACACTGCGTTTTTCACCACCTCCTTTTTCACCTTCTCCCATTTGCCTCCTTGATTCAAAGTCTATACTTTCCATATTCCAATTTTGAAGCCGTGATATTCCTTCTGTTACTGTGTGTAGACTTTATTGCTGTAAATTTTATCGTGTAACATTTCCTCTATAAACACTCCCTCCCCAACAGGAGGTCGAATGGATGACTAGTGCACTTCCGGAATTTTGTTGTCTTCTGAGGAAGCATCTTGCAGTATTCTCTGTTTTTGGACAGAGACTACCCAAGAAAAGCAACAATGTGCTAGTTTTTCCACTTGCATTCCAAATCGCAATACAGTCACCGTTCAAACAACTGTGGTCACCTCCGTTGCTAAAACATAACCAACCATCTCGCGCATCATCTTTTCTCTGCGTCTAGTAACTGCTGATATCGCTGCTGCCAAATCTAAGATACTTAAAAATATGTAATCATAACGAAAACAACCATAAATCACATTTTTTAACTAAAATTATACCAATGGGAAAGAGGACTATTAAAAAATTTAATCTTAGCAATTAACCAACTTAATGCACAAAATCTTCTTTTATAATAAGTTTATTATAAAAGAAGATTGTGTGCATTAAGTTGGTTAATTGCTAAGATTATACTGAGATGCACGGTCAGTAAAACGTTAAAAAAATTTTAGTTACTTAACCACAATCATAAGTAACTCTTTTCTTTGGTGGGGGTATCTGTGCCATTTTAGCCACAAAGATTCAACTTAATTTTTAAAAATTCAGCGGTCGTAATGTACCGGCCACAGTGAAAGCGAAAAACTCGATGTTTTTCGGACAATTTCTTTAGAAGATTCTCGCAATAAACACAGATTATTCCACATAAACCTTAACCAAACAGGTCTTCCTAATGGAGTGTTCTCCGTGGTTATGGGCTTAACGTTCCTATAAGTAAATATAGTGAACTAATGTTATCTTATCTGCTTAAGTTGTAATTAATGGTATTCCATTTCATGGGTCGCATGCAGAATGAATATACATGGGTGCTGATAAGTCCTTAGCCCGACCAGGAAGAAAACAAGCTAATGTTTCTGCCAGAATGGCGTGAATTTCCTTCGGCGCCTTGACTTGCAGGAAAAAAAAACTTGACAGCTCGCGTCTCGATGTTGTTGAAATCGCGCGCGTACCTGATATGCTTCCGAGCTTCTTTCTTTCCTGGTCGGGCTAAGGATTTTTCAGCACCCCGGATAATAGTCTTCCTACCAAGCGATTCTTTGTTTCTTCCCTTTAAAGTAAATAGTTTTTTCAAGGTGTAGTTTTTATAAATTGTTCTTCAGTCTCTTCTTTTATCTGTAAGGAATAATTAAAATTTGATAGAAGGAAATATCCTCGTTTTCTTAAAAATAACACTATCGGCTATTCTTATACGGTAGAAACAATGAAGCAATAAAGCAGTTCACTATTTGGATTAAACCCGTCTAGCACATGCTTTGTATTCTGATAGTGTTTTACGGACGTAGATTTAGACACTTTGTCACATTAGACGACTCTTGTAGCGCATTTTTGTAACAAAGAAGACAAATGCCTCTAAATCTCGACATAGGTTAAAGAGAAGTAGCCGGAGAAAGTGAAGAAGTTGAGGAGATATACAAGAAAATGAACAATGTAGTAAACGCGTGAAGACTACTAGTTCCAAAAACATGAATACTGTAAAAAACAAAAATGTAGTTGCCATACCAGTAACGTATTTTTTATACATTGATGGCACAGTCTATTGGACGAATTTTCTTGTAAACGCACAAAAGGAGAAGGTTAGCTGATTTGATGCGTACTACTAAGAGGAAGCCCTTTAGAGGACCATTCCATCAGTCACTCATTTCGGCCATATCTTTGCTTCGGACGTTAATTAACCCTGCATGCAAGATTATTCCAGACATATTAACGAAGAGTGCACATGGCATTACCAAGTAAATTAGGATTTTTACTTATATTTATTGGACCGTGCATCGTTGTGATAACTGAAGAATCAAAAAACCAACTAGATGCCACTTGATATTTTATTTTACTTCTTATAGGCTCAACATGTTTCCAGCATTACTATGCCCATCATCAGGAGCTCGCGACTATGTTGTTGTTTACCACATTGGTCGTGTCGTTCTTGATTTGCTGTATGTTGGAGGTTAGGTGCAGTTAGGCTGTAGTAGTGTCCGGGCTGCAGCTTGCTATCTTCATATACAGTGAACTACACACATGCACAACGGATCAGAATATGCTGCCATAGCACCAACTTCGTTCATGTCAACGGACACGATAGAATCATTCTTGTAATTTTTAGCCAAGCTCTGTACAAAGTTCCCTGATGAAGGATCCTCTGTGATCCGAAACATGTTGGAGCACTTTTAAATATTTCATAATTTTAATTGTATCTACATATTATATATTGTACATTGGCTAGATAATAAAGTGTTTAATTAACACTTGCTGTTCTGTTCGCATGAAAATAGATGGATATTCGCCACGTACCGCCGTAAGAATGAAACAGCGACTAATGCTTGTAGTACCTGGAGTAGTGTGTTTCAGAGATCGGTGACGAAATTATATACGTATCTTTGATACCGATTTCATTTTCTTAAAAGTGTCCAAATATTGGCTATATGTTTAGAGACGGCTTGCAGTTCTTCATGGTCTGTTGAAACACGCACTCTCGTTAAATTGAAAGAAGGCCGTCTTCTGTAATGTTCAGCAGAAAGCGCCTAAAACACCTAACACTGCTGCAGCTAAGGAATTTTCCACAAGAACGTATGACAATCCACTGTCACAGGAAACATACTTGGGACGCCTGTGTAATGCATACAGGTAGACAGGTAGATACGCTCACATATGAGAATAAAGGTGCGTAAGTACACACTTTTGTTTCTGCGAACATGCCTACCATAGATGTGACTTAGAGTTTCTTGTTTTGTTGACCGTGCATCCCTGTAAAATCTGTTTCAAATAAAGCCAACTAGGTGCAGACTACTTCTTAGTATCTTATGCGTATTGGACCGTGCATCATCTTGATATTTGAATAAAGGTTGACCAACTAGATTACACTTGCTTTATTATCTACTGCTCAACATGTTTCAGACGTTAATACGTCCATCTTCAGGAGCTTACGACTACTTGTTGTGTTGTGTAG
>Ga0123354_10000443_pt1 | contig 40683 bp, 28 predicted proteins | sample TergutLab28metaG_2_FD_97872 | JGI IMG/M metagenome (GOLD analysis project Ga0123354, IMG submission 97872) | Labiotermes labralis P4 segment gut microbial communities from Petit-Saut dam, French Guiana - Lab288 P4 | ecosystem: Host-associated > Arthropoda: Insects > Digestive system > Gut ... | reverse complement strand
GTTTGTGTCCATCCTCTGTACGTGTTGTAGCCACTTTTTTCTGGTACTGTTTTATTTCCTTTACTATGTTCTGTACTCCCGTTTTTTTGCCTAATACATTGATTCTTTTCTTTATCTTTCTTTATGACCTGATATATCTAAGTTTTTTTTCCTCTGTCAGAGAGAAAAGTAGGTTAAATGTGTCTCTTTTTTAACACTGAAAATTGACAGTATTCTTTATAAAACGAATATCGCGAAAAAAAAAAAAAGTACATATTCATAAGATAGTTGTACTTAAAGAGTGTATTACGTATCTCAAATGAATTTCATTCAAATTCGTTTATTTTTCACAATTCGGTCTGGGAAAGTCATATTTTGTTTCACCCGTTACATTCGAGAGCAGTGAAGCTTGAATTTCATCCGTTCTCCCACACAAAATGTCGTTGACACTGCAATTCCTACTCAGGCATTCTTTCATCACGAAAATGGCAGATATTAAAGAACTTTTGTACGTGTTGTGGTGAGATGAAGACAGTTTTTGTGAAGCAGAGTAACTCTTACATTAGAACCTCGTCGCCAGAAAGCAGCTTCTAGGTAGCAAATTTACTTCAATGACTCCGGCAGTATTCTCGTTGATACCATCACTTCTAAGATCTGGCAGTACTCTCTTTGGTACCAGCACTTCAAAGAGCTAGTAGTATTTTCGTTGATATCAGCACTTCAAATGTCTGCAAGTCTTCTCAATAGTACCATTCATTCGAAGACTCTGGTATTATCACATCTAAGACTCTGTCATGGCGTATTATGGCTGCTACCTTCACTTCCAAGACTCAGGTAGCATTCTCGCTGGTACAGTACAATCACTTCAAAGACTCTAGTGATATTCTGGTTAGTAAACTCACTCCAAACAATCTGGTAGTCTTCTAAACAAAATTAAAAAAATAACAGCAAGCAAACTCGCGTATAAGTCGCGCATGTTGAGCACGGAAACATGGTGGACACATCTCATGGCGTGGTATGTAACTTGGATTTCGGAAAGAATCATGCAAGAGAGTACTGAGACTAAACACGGTAAAAAGGTTGATGGCTCCATGACCTGTTGAGTGTGATTATGGGCAGGATTAAGCACCGAATCGACGTACCAGAAATGGGAACTGCGCGAACAAGGGATAATTATTGCAATCGGATCAAAATGCAACTAACAAATATTTGTTCAGCAACTGATTCTGTCACGAAGCTTCTTACACCTAATAAGACACTTTATCTGAAATCTTACGAGTATAGTACAGTTATGCAGTTTCATGTTATTAACTTTTTAATTCTCGGGGATAACTGTACCACCACGATCATATCTGTCTTTTCTTACAAAGTGTTTCGTGTGATTAATAATAACAAGGAGAAAGTCATGCGGGCCTAAGAGGGACGAGGTTAACAGGGGAGTACGTAAGGGGGAGCTTTATTTGGGTGATCATATCAAAAATAATTGTATGGGTTGGGCATGTAGCACATATGGGGAGAGGTGCATACAGGGTTTTACTGGGTTAACCGGAGGGAGAGAGACTATTTGGAAGAACAGACGTACCTGGGAAGATAATATTAAAATGAATCTTCAAGAAGTGGAACGGGAAGGCATAGACTGAATTATGTGGCTCAGGTTAGAGAGAGGTGGAGGGAGCATGTGAATGTGGTGATGAACATTCAGGTTCATTAAAATGCGAGGAATTTCTTGACTAGCTAAGGGCCTGTTAGCTTCTCAAAAAGGACGTTGGTTAAGTTAGTCTGTTTGTTCCATGTGTTTCTGCGAATCAGCAGCAGTTATGAAGCTGTACTACACCAACAAGTGATGTTTTGTAATGGAGGTACTATTTGTTTCTTGTTGCAGTACTAACTAAATTAATTTATATAACTGAGGTTAATTATAGTAACCTTCGAAGCGATAAACTGTAGCAAAAGTGGAAACACGCACGCTCAGTCTGCTAATAAATGAGACTGCCCAATAGTAGTGCTGACAAATTTTGACCACAGTGATTCTGAAGCAGCCCTCAATATAGACATGGTGTTGTGTTTCAGGGGGGGCGTCCCAACTAGGGTCACGACACCGCACCAGGATGCTATTCCCCCTGCTCCTCAGCATATCTTCGCGCTTGGCTAAGATCGTGCCCATGGCTCTCATCGCTACGGTAGCCATATTCCTCATGGCTCTCTTCGCCAAGAAGGCACTTCTCGTCAGCCTGGCTACTCTCGGACTGGTGATTTATGAGAAGTTCAAGAAGAAAAGTCACATATACCACTACCATGTGACACCATCACACAAAAATTACGTAAATGACAAATATTACGTCACAGAGGACCCAAATAAATACGCCGTTTATTCCGACCCATACCACAGTTCTCACAGGCAAAAACAAAACAGTGGTTACTTAAATGACAAATATTACGTCACAGAGGACCCACATAAATATGCCGTTTATTCCGACCCATACCACAGTTCTCACAGGCAAAAACAAAACAGTGGTTACCAGCCGTACGATGACGATAGCGACTTTATACTGCAACAAATTTCGGCTGAAACCCCAAACTGGTAGCAGAAGGCCGCAATGGGAATGTAGGTACAGTATTTACATTCAGTATTGATTGTAATATTACAGTGCAAGTGGACTTGGATCCCAGTCACACTCCTGAATGTATTCGGCGTTATCTAAATGTTTAACTTTCTCAAGGGCTTAGCATAACCGCGTCTTGAAATTTCATTAGCAATGTGAAGAATAAATCCACGTTCAAGTCACTCTGCAACTGACAGTTTGTCGCAGCACCCCCACCGCCGTGGGGCCCATGAACAAATCTATTTAGGCAGTGAGTCGGTATTTTGCAGCCTAATCGTCAGAGGACGAACTATCTGAACGTGTCTTGGTCTTCGTCAAGAATATTTATTTAAATATGTATATTTTGCGACGGCTAAGAAAATAATTTAAAAATGTTACAGAGAGGGTGTCCAAATGTAGCTTTTTCGGAAAAGGAAACAAGTATAAAGAAATTATGGCAGTGTACTAATATACAATGGCTGCTCGAAATGTATGTCATTTTCACATTTTTTATTCCAAACAATCGCACAACAATAAAAAGACAATTGTTATAAATATACGACACACTTACACGTTTCGGCCTGCAACGACCGTCTTCAGAGAGGTGGTTATTAAAGGAAAGCGTAATAATCTCAAATTATATTAGAGACGTTTGTACAGACAGTCTTGTGTGGAGTGTCAGTAACAAACAACAGCACATACTGAAAAAAGCAGTCTTTCGTTTAAGTATTACGACATAAAATTGTTTTATAAATTATATTTCCATTACAGCCGATCTGGTCCTGTTTATAAAATCATCCGTTTAGCGTTTGGTAGTTTTCTGCTAATCCAAAACTCGTAATGATCAGTCAGTCTGTCCCACGTGAGATTAACTAACGCTCTACAGCAAGATCCTTCCTGAAAAGTTAGCACGTCCTGGACTGGTCAATAATGTCCTCGCTTTTCATGGAATCCGAAATTTATTACTGCGTTCATTACAGCCAGTCGCTGGTCACTACCCTCAGCTACACCCTGTCATCCTATACGTTTAAACTAAAGTTTAATATTATTATCTCATCGACGCCTAGATCTTCCAAGCTAGTCTCCTCATGTAAGTCTCTTCCCATCGAAACCCTCTGTACCAGTGCTGGCGAACCTATGGCACTCCTGTCCGCATGCCGTTGTGGGAAGGTTTCCTTGACACGCGGCATTCATTTTTGCCCGTTATTTCCTTTGTCCGACCAGCGTCTGTATATTGTGAATATATGTATATATTCACATATATGACCGCGTAGAGAATGTATATGAATTACCGTTGCTATCAACATTTTCACACAAACCGAGAGCGGTGCGAAGTGTTTACTGGATATTTATTATTGGAGTGCTGGCCAGGCGGTGACTGGGCGAATACATGATACTGGACAAAAAGATTTACATTCTTACTTTCAAACAGGAAGTAGTAGCAGCCCCAGTTACTTCCACATCTTTTTCCTCATCGCATTCCTCGAGAAAGACTTTATTTGAAATATAATAATTGTACTATATTTTAATTGTATTATGCATTAATAATAATTTAATAATTAATCATAATTGTGGAAGACTCCAGTGACTTATTTTGCTCTTAAAAATTCCCATGTGCGCGCGAAAGAATTTCTTCGAAATTTGGGCACGCGCCCTCAAAAAGTTTCGGCAGCTCTGCTACATTTCTCTTTTTTGCACACGTATACATCTGTCGCTCATCTCTGCCTCCTTAGTTCGATCACCCCGATAATATTTGGCGAGGAGTACACATCATGTAAAGCCTCAGTAGGCATATTCATTTTTTTTCCAATCATTTTTACCACCTTTAACTTCGGTCTCAATATCACCTCAGCACCCTCTTCTCGACCACGCTCAGCCTAGGTTTCCCCCTCAATGTGAAAGACAAAGTCTCGCATTAACACATAATAGCGAAATTATAACTTTATTTCAATTTTTATGTTCCGACAGAAAACAGGAAAGTAAAGATCCTCAACAAATGATACTTAAAATAGCGCCAATAAGGTCACTTGTATAAACCACGCTAAAACAAATTCTGAACCAACCTTGATAGCCTCGTACCTTTCACCGTCAAAGACTGGACACAACGCAAGGGTATTGTCTCGTGATGCTCCTCCTGAAACGTCAGACGTGAATGACGAGCGGGTATTGATGTTCAGAATTACAGGTACACGGAAGCCCCAAGTATGGTAAAAGAGAATGCTCCCTATCACTGGGTTGCAGAACACTTCGATAAAACGAAACGCACAAGGCCCACAACACTTTTAAAAATCCATGTTCCACTTAAAACGCTTTTTTTTACACACGCTACAAACATTCCTGTACGGGGCCACGCCGGCCACAGAAATGAAACTTATCGATATGTAGGCCTACATACCTTAACAGCACATGCACGTCAGTACGGCATAACAAACAGTATCCGTAATAATAATAATAATATAGTACTCATTGAGAGTATAAAAGAGCACTTGTAATAGACACAGCAGTTCCCTTGACCTATAACCTTCCCACAACTGAGGCAGAGAAAATTATGAAATATGAAAACTTGGCCCTGGAAATAAAAACTATCTGGTTGATTGTCAATCTGGTTTTTTTCTTTTGTAACTGACATGGCATGATACCCCAGACAACTTCAATCTTCAGCCAACATCCACTGTCAGAACATCGACTCTTGCTGACCTTGTTTCGGTTATTGCACGAGGTCATTGTAAGAAAGTAGAAGACCATCCAGGCCATCTTTTTGTCCTTGAGGTCAGTGTAAGGGAGTAGAAGACCATCCAGGCCATTTTTTGTCCTTTTCTGCATGAACATGAACTTCATGTGACAATATATTCTCCAGAAAATAACAATTTCACTTTTTCAAATTACATTGGATTTAATATAAGGATCTCAGTAATAGGGCCACATTTTCTCACCATGCAAAAGGTTGTCGATATCACTGGCAGAAGTTCTACGCTCCCTTTCAGGAGCTACCTTGATAACCTCACCAACTGGCCACAGTTATGATACGACATTTCCATTTCAGTAACGCTCATAGAGAGTATAATGCACCATTCTCTGCAATCATATCAACAAAATGTTCAGTTTCCTTAACCATTAGCATCTGTACGACTTGTGTTCTGCAACCATCTTCATCTGACTTCAAGATACACTAATTTTTATATCAGAAATTTACCTGGTAGCAGCAAGTTGATACATCACTCTGAAATCAGTAACCTGTTTACAAAATTATCACAACAGGGCCTTTTTGCTTCAATAAGCAATTTCACATAACATCTTTTCAAGTTAACCATATCCATCATATTAAACCAGAAGCAAGGATAAGCATGTGCGTACCACAATGGTGTGTATGTTCAGTATTTCACACACATGGTTACATAATGTATCAATTTATCAATATGACATAACGAAGGACAAAAGTGTGGGCTTTTCAGTTTGTACCTACACTGCAGTATCTTTATATGTGTCAACTTTCAACATCACCTCACATACTGAAACTGGGTTGCTCCTGTAAAAGTGGAGGAGAGTCAGAAGAGATTGAAGAGAGTGCCTTTTGTAAAGCATGAGATACACATTTCTTAACACCTTGAGCAAATGCAAAACTAAATAAAGAAAAACAGGACTGTGCAGTGCCCATTTGTAAACAATATTCTTACCATTCTTTTACATCAAGGACACGTACAGTTAGCAACTGCTTATACTATCTCTTGTAACAATGGAAAGACAGGATTTGGGAAGTTAACTCAAAGTATATATATTAATACACATACAAAACCATAGTTACTCTACATTTAACAACAAGCAGATATTAGTACATGTTATGTGTGTATCGGTTTCAAAACGTCGTTCTACGTTGTCCGACACCTAGACTCCATTTCTTCCCATCTTCCCACTGGCCTTCATTTAGGTTTCTTTCATTCATGGCCTTCCTTATAGTTTCCATCCAGTTTTTCTTTTAGTACATGTTATACCCATTCAAAAGTGCTCAGGGAAAGCTTTTTTTAACTTTATATTATTATTATTATTATTTCAAGATTTACAGGGTTGTAAAGGGAACAACTACCATGCTTCTGTTTTGTCACAATTTTTAATCACACTGACTGTTTTATCATACTGACAGGAAAATTCTGCATTAATAATCCTGTTTAGTATTCTTTTATAATATTTCTGCATAAAAATTCACTTTTCTCCTCCTTCTGTACACTAAACTGATTTTTACAATTATGCCAAATAATCTACAGAATACAATGCAATTTCTTGTTGTAACTGTTTTAGCAAACTTTTACTGTTTGGACACCATGATGGAACGTAGGGAATCAGGACCAGAACTTGCAACAGCTCAAGCAGTGTAACAAAATGTTCATTTACACCCAGGCCTTTACGTAATTTGTGTTCATTTTAGTTTGTAGAAAGAACACAATAAACATTTAGTTGAGCATATACCTCAGTCCAATTACTAACGACTTGCACAGACCCTGATCTCATGCAGGTGGTTCAAATTACTGGACATTCTGGTGCTCTGAATAGTTAAAACTTCCTGGTTATATTCAAGGAAGAAAATACAATCATACATCCTAGCTTTCTAGCTATCCTGGGTCCTGTAATTGATGTAAGAAAAACCACACTCAGGTTAAGGTAACGATCAATTATAATGCTGGGGTAAGAATGCAATTCTTGGTAACCAGCTGCAACCACACAAAGATAACAACAGAATAGGTCCAACAATGAAGGAACTAAGTAAAACAGTATACATGTATATCATCAATTAATATACAAAATGAAAATGACACAGTGATACTGGTTACACAGCAGTATTAGTCTCAGGCTGAAAATACAGAAAGGAAACTTAGTATAGTATCCATTACTCCACAGTGCAATGAAGGGAAAACATACAAGACACCAATAAAACAACATACAGAAAGCAAAGCAGATGGATACAACAGACACGGAACTACAGAATACAGCAGACCCTCATAGGAACACAACAAAGCTAAAACACACTAACAACTCATGTACCAACACAAGAATATGTGTAGGCCTATATATGGTAAATTACCAATAATATGAGAGATCAAGAGGAAGTGTACGTGACAAGTGAAAGTGAAATACATATACAAATGTGGCTCAACCTCTGTTACAAAGAGTATCCACAAAGCAGACACTGGTGATTATGGGAACTAGGATACAGATACAAGTACACATACTGCAGGTATGCCACCAGCTGCACTGGATGCTGTGGTGGGCAGTGGCGTCAAATAATTTTTTAAATAATTTTAACTAGTTTTAAAATGACAATCAGAATACTGTATTTAAGGTATGAAGAGGCTCAGGTAAGCAGTGGTTGTAATGCTGTAGATGACATGTATGTTGAAGTACTATACAGTAAAACCTTGTTAATTTGAAATTGGTTAATTCAAAATACCATACACATACTTTAAAGCATGTGACATTTCTCACCTTTAAACATGATTTGCATACTCTTTTGATTCAGTTAATTCACAACAGACAATCTGCATTTCAAAACAACACTACAGCCTCTGATTACTAAGAAAAGTTGAATAAATAAAAATACTGCATTATTATCTGGTTGGACAATTCATGTAAACATTCACACATTGCTGCACAATGGTGTCGTCACTGTTCTTGCATCATAGCAAGACCCAGACCAATGTCAGTAGCTCAGTTGGGATACTTCACATTCCATCATGACCTCTACAAAGGCAACTGAAGTCAGCCATATGTGAACTTGCCCTGAATATGCACCTACCTTAATTTCAGTTAGCAATGACACATTCATGAGAAGTGCAACATCTACAGTTTCATGTGATGGACTGTACAGAGGTCAAACTACCATCAATTGTGTGCACTATGTACTACTATAAAATGTGGTAACAACTGAAAGGACATATGAATTGTCCTAGTAGCTTCAACAAGTTTCTCAACTTCAACCAATCAATCCCAGTCATTGGTAACCTCTCTGTGACATAAAGAAACCACTGTGCAAATTAAATTATAGCTAACACCAACTTCTAACCGATGATCCAAAGGCACCACTGTGCGTTCTACATATCGCTCATTTGCGACAAGAGTGTCACAACTCAAAATTTGGCATTTTTGAGTTACTGGTATAGAAAGAAATGTTTGCATATGCACTTTCAAAAGATAAAGTGTCATAACACAGTTGGCAAAACTTGCCACTAGAGTTGTGTCGTTGTTGCACTCATAGAAAATTATAGCACTTCAAAACCTTTAAACATTTCTCCTTAAAAATCACAAATTTTGAGTCGTTACACTGTTGTCGCAAATGAGTGATATGTAGTGACTGCACCAAGGTGCACTACAATGAAAGTCTGAGAGCGTGAAATACCGTTTGCTGGCTTGTATTTTGATGCAGCCTGTACTAAATTACGCAGCACGCATTGAAGAAATAAATGAGATATTCTAATTACTTGATTACATAATAATATCACAGCACAAAAAGTAACACCAAGCCTTTCAACCGAACATGTAACAGGTAACTGTACATTTAAAAAATGCAATAATTCAAAATCACACAATTCAAAGCCTGCTTGTTTTTCATCCTGAACACATCAAATTAATGATGCTTTACAGTATGAAAAGTCATGGTAGAAGTGCAATAATTAGTAGGTGGTACTGAAAACTGCATAGTATGCCAAAATATAAACAAAACAGGAAACTTAAGGATAAATAACTGTGGACACAGAACTTTCTTATTCCAGAACAACTTCATATTTACAATTATACTTGCTATGAAAGCAGTGCCTTTTACACACTAATCTCAAAATATCACACTTTGCTTCATTATGCTGTACAATGTACTGGGTGGGTTTCACAGACATGAGTATTTTCTGGCATTCTTAATAACCTAAAATAATTTAAACAGTTCAGATGCATGCCACAAATCTACACATAATGTCAAGCTACAAAAATTCCATCTGACTATCCCACGCTTGCTACTCTTGCGAAATTACTCCAAAAGAATAGCAAACATATCTTACATTAACGAAGATTGTTGATAACAGCGTATGTGTATTCATTTGTAGTTGACTGGCCACCCAAGTCCTTTGTTCTAACCTGTAAACACAGCAAACACAAGTAAGATGTCATGTTTTCACAGCGGTGACTGGAAGTTTGGTGTATCCTACGATGCAGTGCTGCACACTCAAGGTGTACCACCATCTTAGAGGATCCAGCACGATACTCTGAAACACTAATATACTTCTACCAGACTACATAGCGTCACATTCCAGAAGACAGCAATCTTCAACGTCAATATAAATATACTATCTATATTCCAGCTGTATTTGTATGACATACTGTAACACTTGCTGTATTTGTCTCACACACACACACTAAAACAAAACATTAGAAAAACAAATATAAGCTCACTCCCATGGCACTCACAAGGGGTTTGTATAGACTGCATAGGACTCATTTGAGAACTTTCTGAATGTTGAGACATTACTGCTACAGAAACTACAGTGACACACAACTGCAAACCTCACAGTGGTAAAACTGTATGTTTAACCTGATGGCCTGTAAACAGGCCCCTGTGATGTATATCTATGATCAGTATTTATTCTCAACTGAATAGCTATAAATTTTCTACAGCAAATTCTATCATCCATCCTCCCTCTGACCAAGTAAGAATTTGCAGTCCAGAGAAATGGCAGAAGAGGTTCGACTAAATGAAGGGAAGAACTGCAGTAGCCACCAAACTAATGCTAACAGCATGTGGCAATCACATTCATGGACTTTATGTCCATATAAAAATATTTCTAAAATACCCTCCAAAGATTGGCAGAAAGAGTTTGAGTGGTTAAACTTTTGTTTCAAAATGCCATGCAATTATCACGTCTGTATTAGAGTTATTTGGTCAGGTATGTAGTGTGTACGAACCTTCCCCGTCTTCAGCACTCTGTTCACTGCATTGCGAATCAAGTCACAATAATACTGGAGATTCACGTGGCTTAACATTTTTGCTGCACATAGAAGCATTGCTGTGGGGTTTGCTACATTCTTTCCTACTGCTTCAGAGTATGTATGCCTTGCACCCTATTAGAAGTAAAAACACTGTTAAAATCTCCAACTAATAAATTATTCTATTGACTGTAACAAAAAAACAATGCAGGCAACACCATGCACTTGCAACAAAATGTTGGCACTTACACAGGAATAATAACCATGTTTTAAATCCTGTTATTTCTCGATTTATTCAACATCGCGTTTGCATAGATAATATCGTTTCAATGCAGAAATGACATTAAAAGAAAAGAATGAATGGCAAGTTCAAAAGGGCTCACGGCTTACATTTATCTCCCATCCCAACATTTATCTGGAAGGACTGCGGCAAACCAAAAAAAAAAATTCAGCACAGCAAGGCCCTTGGCCACATTCAACACCCTGGAACAACTCAAATATGAAGGAATGCTAACCACTACAGTGTGATATGTAGCAACAGTTTTCCTTAAAGGTGTTGCAACAGCAACATCAACTTCTAAAGGATTATGATCAAAGTATTAACCTTTTGGCGCCGGAATTATTTTTTTTTTATTTTAGCACACCTGTATATAAAATGTGAATAATACAAGAACCAAATATGTTAGAATTATAAAACAAACTGCATTTTGAAGAGAAAAAAACGGAGAGTATATACCATGTTTAAAATATTCAGTACCTATATTTGTTGAATAAATATATAAAATGCAACTTTGGAGGTTAGCGATGCGGTACGACCGCTATAGTTGACGTTAGGCGTCTAAAGGTTAAAGGCTTATGTGAATGTATTACAGTCTGTCCTACATAGGCCAAGGTAATGTAAAATTGCTCCCTGTTTAAGCCATGAAGATATATATGGTGAACAGAGTGTAGCTCTACTCATACTTAGCTCTGGCACCAGATGGAAATGAATGGTTACCTTCATATCCCAGATACATTATCACAGGGAAAAAGAGTCCCATATACCCCTGTAGTGGGCCTCATAGCTGGTCTGGATGTTTTGGAGAAGAAAAAAAAAAAATCTCTTGCCCATCCCTGGAATCAAAATGAGACTGTCCAACTCACAAACTAGTGTGACCCCTAGCAGCATGAATTACTATTTTAATTTTCATTAAAATCCATCCACTGGTGCCAGAGTTACTGTGGGGGTGGGAGCACAGAGACATGAAAGTACTATCTAGCTAGCTTTCATTACAAAAACAAAAAGGGAGCTAAAATAGTGTCCATACAGGCTCAAAGACAACACAGTCTGCACTGTAGCTGGCTCCTGCTACAACCCCAGCTCCACCAACCAAACCAGATGCCAAGTTGTCTACAATGTTGCCATACAAATTTGGTGTTACCATCACATCAAACTGACGCGGATTTGAAACCATCTGCATGGTGCAATTGTCCACTATCATTGTCTCAAATTGAATCTTGGGATAAAGTTTTGCCATCTGTATTAAGAAAAAGAGAAATGAGCAGGTTCAGTTACAGAAAAACACTATCAAAATACACCACCATCATACATTCTAACATCAATGGCTCCAATACAGACATGTAAAATGAATTTGACACTACTATTGGATGTGATATGAACAGCATTACAACATAAATATAAAGAAGAAAAACATTAGTAACCAAATGGTGATTAATGAGCTTCACTTCATGTAATGCATACTGCATTATATTCAGATCCTCCTATCTGCATACAGACATCACAATAGTGAAATGTCTGTCCATCATGTCTGAGGGAACTGCAGGAAAAATCAGGATGTGGAAAAACAACAGTTGTGGGAAAGAAAAACAAGTAAAGAATGGAGACAGAAAACTACACATTTTACACTTACACCTACAACTATAACACACAAAAGTTACTTTCATACTGTATGCACATCACTTTTAGGCATCCTTTATCAAGTAAAAGGAGCAACTTACATGGAGATCATGCCTGTCTGTCTCTAACATAGTATCTGCAACTATAATGGTTGTCAAATTTTCATGAAATTCAGTACTGGAGGTCCTTACAAGAAGCAGTTCACAAGGCATGTTTCATGAAAATCGGCACACTGAAAGGCATACTTTACTTAAGGATAAAAAAGAAATGTTGCCCATATTTTCTACATTTTTCAAGCAATTTAGATAAAATTTTGAACACATGATTTCCATACAAATTCAATGAGTTTGTGAGTTTCATGAAAATCAGTGCTGTGAAAGCCACTTTTCTTAGGGTTGCACACGTTTTTGCATCCGTTCTTTCCACACTTACTGTCCAATTTGGGTGAAATTCTGTATGAGGGATCTGAACAGACTGCTGTTGAGCACTGGTGACTAACATGAAAATCAGCAAAGGCAAAGCAAAACTTCTCATAGTAGTGTACATAAAGTCACATTTATATGTGTATCAACATCCTTCTCCATGTAGCCCACCAACCTCACTGCTCCACTTCCAATCCTCACTTTGCTAAGGCATGGCACAGCATTCATTACATCTTTAATGGTCTTTACCAGTATAGACAGTGTATCACTACTTTACAAAAAAACAAAAAAAAAACACCACATTACTTTCATTATTTTCTTCTCAGAAACAATCATTCCAGGAACATTGTGGATCAGGACCAAGACTTCTGAATGACTGATGCTGTAAATTGATGAGATCTGATATAATTATACACAGTTAATATGGGCAATTTTTTGGGACAAGAATTGAACAATACTGCAGGAAAAGAATGTATACAGGAATGATGGACAGAGATTTCAATGCAGAAGATTTGTGCCTACTGTACTGATTACACGGAACACAACTCCTTCCTTTCTAGGCACCTATATGCTTAAAGTTCTCATGCCAGCTTTTGTAAACCTGTGCGATTAAAGACAGGAAGCTACATGGTACAAGAAAAACATACTTTACAGGTTAACTGTTCCAATTTATATGATCTTCAAGAAACCAGTATTATGCCGCAGGGCACACAATACTGGCATTCACACACAACTTAGGCGCAGAAATATTTTCAATTCTTTATTGTTCACATTCTTTCCTTCCATTTCTTTCTGTACTGTTGTAACTTACAAGTATTTCTTGTATATTTACTTATCCAGGCTTTTGCCTGCCCACGTTTTTCAGGAGCACCCAATGAGCAGAATTTAAACTTTTCTCCTTATTATGAATGGCAGAAGAGACATACTGTTTCACATAGAGGGGGAGTGGTATTTCTCACATTCACAGACTTTTAACTTTGTCAGACATGAAGGCTAAAATTTTTAGAAATAAAAATATATCTAAAAAAACTAAGACTAAAGAACACAATAATGCACAAAACTTTAACATATGCATCAGAAATTTACAAACTAACAAGGAGAGACAGAAAGCAAATAAACATTTTTGAAAGGAAAGTGTACAGAACAATTTTAGGCCCAGTATATGACAATGAAAAAGAAAGTTGGAGAATGTTAACCAATAAAGAAATTTATCCAATGGTTAAAAAATCCACTATAAGAGACAATGAGGCTAACTAGATTATGCTGGTTTGGGCATGTACAGAGAATGGGGGGGGAAAAAAAAAAAGAACTCCCAAAAAAGTATTATATATGAATCTGGAAACAATGAGGCTGAGGGTAGACCAAGAAATAGATGGCAAGATGAAGCGAGGGAGGAAGGAAGACTAATTGGTGGAAAAGGGTGGAAGGAAAGGGTATATAACAGACAGAAATGGAAGAAGTTCCTGAGAACAGCAAGGAATCGTCGCATTCTGCCTGTGCCAATGGAATGAATGAATGAATGAAAGACATGAAGGGTGGGGAAGGAATGCATATTTCTAATTGCAAAGGAACCAGCCAACTTCTAACATAATGTAATTTGACCTTCTGCAAAAAAAATCTTTAGATAATGATGTTCTCATTTCATTCTGTACCCTTCAAATAAGAACACCAGAAGATGGACAGACAGTATATTCCTCTAGTTTTGTTTACTACATACCTCTTGACAGCTCTTCAGGAAAAGCCCATCTCCCAACTTCATGATGTTTGCTTTGTGAACTGCAGTCACCTTCTTACGATTGTTCCTTGTTGCATAATCAAAAGCAAACTTCGCTATGCGCTCTGATTTGGCTTTTGTCACAATCTTCAAACATTCTACAACACCCTGTAAAATACAATTCAAAACTTTAAAGTGTATACACAAAAATATACTGCACACAAATGTACTTCACGTCATATGCCATAACTTATTCAATACACAAAGTCTAAAACAAATGTGCTAAGACAGAATTCATACTGCAGATAAATCACAATGGGTATTAACACACCTGTGATGGACATTCTCTGCCATAATGCATGTTCAAGTATATTTGCAGCTCATTCCATTGTATACTTACATAAATTAAGATCACTGTTTCATCAAGTTACTTTTATGTACCACTTTAACAATGTATGCATGTGTGCAGCAACATGTGTTTATTACATGTTGTGAAAAGATCAACAAGGTTGAGACCAAACTTATCACCTCACACAAACAGCATCTGATAATGCAACAGTAGGCAGTGTGAGTTTTCAATTGTTCCACTGTTTAAAATATGAAAAACATCACTGTTCTGGAGTAAAGTCAGTAAGTGTTTCGTGAAACAGCTACATTACTTCTGTTCAACCACCAATTTCTCGACACAACTTGTCCCTACCTTCAAATTGACTCAGTTCTGTAAGTTACACACGACCATCCAAACCCACCATCTGATTGCTTTTAACCCCAGTCCAAAGCACTGAATAGTTCTATTGTCTATCACATTAATTCTCTTCCAAACTTTAAAGCCCTATACAGTGGACATATTAACTCAAACCTGTTCACAAAAAATAATGTCCATTTTGTTATTACATCAAAAGTAATTTAATTTATGGACCACAATAGAGTGTGGCACAAACTACAACCACGCATTTCTTCCCAAACTGCAAAAATGATATGCCACTGTACAAGTAAAGAAACTGCAGATGCAGCAAAACATCAATGTGTGTGTGTGACTAATTTAATACTAATCCATGTTCTGAGACCTACCTAACTGTTAGTTGTTCCTGACAATAATCTTAGTGCCACTATGCCCACTGATTACTCTGTGATCCTCATACAAGAAATCCTGTCAGAAACCACTCACTCAGTGACACAGCATCACATCCCAGAAGACCTGAATACTCAGTTCACAGTTACACAGCTGTTAAATCCACAAAAAATCAATCCTGCAGTTCCAATATACCTTAACAGTTTCATGTTCTAATGCAGAATACTCTCCTTCAGTCTGCTCACGTATGATAACAGCATCCACATTCTGGTGGCGGCATCTAACACCAGGTAAACTCTTCACATGCACTACATTGGCATACAGGTCTAATGCACGCCTCAGCTTCATATTCAGTGATGCCAATTCTCCAGAATGGCTATAATCAGGGGTGGCAAGGATGCCCTAAGATAGACAAAAGACACACATTCCAAGCTGAGGCAACTGTAGGATGCTTCCTAGTGCATATAACACATAAGTAAAATGGGAAACAAACTGAATTGCATGACACAAGTTCTATGAACAATCAAACCTTTACAGCTCAACTGTGTCACACACATCTTTAATGACTTACTTCCTCCACCAAAAAAAAATGTGCACATTAATAAAAATGTTAATCACATAAAGTGAAGTTCAGTACAGTATGATCATTCATGGAGAATATACAGTGTTCACTTACCAGATTCTCCACTCCATTAAAACTGGAAGAAAATTCCATCCTCTCATGGTGTGTGGATACAGCAGTTTAAATTTTAACACTATGCTTGTATTATAATTTTAATACAATTTTAATAATAATACTATACACTGTTACTTAAGAGCAGAGTACCATTAATTAATTTATTTATTTATATATATATTACCATTTATGATCAACAAGCAACACAGCAACAGTGCACATGTCTTTGAACATAAATCAAATATTGGTGCCCTTAGTTGGTAATAAACTTGTTTATGTGTGACAACTGCACAGAAGATGTATGATACTAAGTTCCAAATGATGGGTTTTGTTTGCTAATATGATCACTGCTGTGAGCAACGATACCTCTCTCTCACAAACACACACATGCATAGTATAAATAAAATTAATCTATGTGTCTAACACACAAAAATGATATTTTTGTCGCTGTTATACCTTAAGACAAATACCATTGTTAGCAATGGACTTGGCCACATCTTCTAGTGGAGCACTCATTGTGTGATGGACTTCTGAGAAGAAAAATGTTTCAAAGTCCACTGGAACACCAGCAGCCTAAAACATGAGCAAAATATTATACATTCACACAGTAATGGACTCACGATAAAATTTTCCATACCTCAGTACATCTCAAGACAAGATTCCAAAACGAAGAGAAAGATTTGTACACACATACTTACTTTGCTTCCTCCTACACCAATGATTGAACTAGCATCTGTGTTCTTTAATTACCATCACCAATAATGTTTTCCTATGTGCTGATGTGCAGTGACTAATTAACAGGCTTAAAAGTGATTGAACTGTTATGATTATGAGACAGTTGTATCACTCTGTCTGATTATATCTACGTAAAATCCAAATTTTTCAATGTCAAATGTTCCTGAAATCAGTATTATATCTACACCTAGAATGACATGTTTAAATTATGTGAATGCATGTACTTGCCTTGAATACTTCTTGTACAGAATAAACCAGCTCAGGTCCAACACCATCTCCGGGAATCAATGTACACTTTGTACGACCCTCTGGCTTAGATACTGGTGCTTGCTATTACAAGGAAATAAAGCATAGTAAGCAAAGACATCAACACCATTCATTATAAAGTTTATAACACAATGTAGAATATCTAAGCCACAGATTAAGACTGGCTCTATCAAAACCACTCTCTGAACCACAGTCATGAAAGTGTAATACCACTTCATTAAGTTCTTTACAAGACTATGTTGGGAACTTCCCAAAGAGTACACCAAGCCCTAAGTAGGCAACCTTACAAAATGAAAGTCTTGTATGTTCATTGAGATCTCCTGTATGGTGATGATGTGACCAATAGGGCATGTACTGTGCATAGTGTGGAAATAAACAAAAACAGCCAACCTAACAAGCACTGGAATTTATACACAACACATGCACTGTTGTGTATAAATTCCAGTGCATGTAAAGTTGGTTTTTGTATGTTGACAGGTGACCAGTGTTTCATAACTAATCTTCAGTAACAGTAACATAATTACAGCTGTAAATAATATTTTCAGAAATTACCTTAGAAGAAACAGGCATTAAAGAAAAATATGGCTGTAATAACAAAGTGCACCTTACTTTTGTTAATTTCTGATAAATATGGCTCACCCCTGCAGCTTTTATTTCTTAATCTGTGGCAGTAACATGGCCATCCCCAGCCTGGTATTTTAGTAGTACATCATCAGAATTCAGGAAGCAAAAATGTTCTACAACTATGAGCTTCACAAGGACTCTGCTCCATGAAGCTCATTACTTAGTTAGTTATTTTGTTTGTTTGTTAGCCTTCAAAGGCAGAATTTCCTGCTGGCACCTGAATACCAAAAACAAAAACTACTAAGTTTTAGACAAAGTCCACAAATGCATGATCTACCCTTTTATATAAGAAAAATAATATAGAACTAGTGTACAACAGTGTTGTCAACAGACAAATGATGCCATCAACATATGCAACACAACACAAAATGACCTAACAAACCTAACATATGCTATCCCATATTATTCTAAATCAATATAAACTATCTTACCCTCACCTGTGCCAAGCTAAGCTAACCCAACCTAACCTAACCTAACCTAACCTAGTCATTCCAAATATAAAAAAATAAAATATACCATACAACCAGTTTATACCTGAAGAGTGAAATCTGGTGTGTGGAGAAGTGCTGCACAAGAATTCCAGTTACACTCAATGAAAATCAGCCCTATTCAGGAAAAACACTTGGTTCTTAAAGGGAAACAATGTGTCCACATGTGTGTCCTGAGTGCATACAGTGTAAAAATAAAATACAGATAACAAGCAAAACAAAAGAATCATTAAAATCACTCACTGGCAACATCAGCAGAATGTAAACTTGAACCTAGCTCAGCCTATACACACCACCACCAACAGACACTGTGTAATACACAGAAGCAAACAATACTGCCACAGGTTTCGTGGGGGTCTGAAGTGGCCCACAAGTAGCAAAGTTTAAGCATATAACAAGGAACTGAAATTGAAGTGACGGCCAAGTGTTAAATACAATTAGTTTACACACCGAGTTACTGTCTGAATGGGGCAATCAGATTTAATATTTTTTTCTAGGAAGAAATGTTACATGCAAGGTAATAAGATCACACAATCTGCAGATTGATACACCAGCCTCATATAGAAGAACTCATCCTTAACATAACCCACCCAACCTACCAGCAGAGTATTATAGGTCAACTGACCAAATCCGGCTAAGTGGTCAACCACATACAAACTCAACCCTGCATGCTCTACCACCTTGCTTTCCTACACATAATTTCTCAGCCAAGATTAACAACCTAGACCACTAATCAGTGCAGCCATCATAGCAAAAATGTCAATATTTGGCAGGGCAGCTCCCATCTATAAGCATCGTCCCTCTTAGCCCTTCAGTCCACAGGTATTCAATCAGATTAATAAATTATATCAGCCAGTGCATTAAATCAGAACTCAGCAAAGTGATGAACAATGCAGAGCTCAAAACAAGTGTGTTCCTGCTATGCACAAAATCCTGCATTTCTGTCAACAAGGTACGTTTGGTAATTTCGTTTAGCTTGTTTCTAAAAACAGCAAACAGGTTTAGCTGATCTGCACACTCATTTTCAGTCAATAATGTACACGAGGCTTTGAAGTGCCAAATATTGGAAATGAGAGATGAAAATGTTATTCAGCACTACTACAGCCGAAAAATTGGCTGGGTATTTACCTCGGTAACTTGTGTACACCGCCCCTTATACCTGTCAATAATATTATCTACATGTTTGATACCGTGCATCTTTAGCAACACATCGACACTGAATACATACTGTGGTAAAATTACAGAAACGAAATTTGAAGAACTCGAATTTTCAAAACTTTAACTCACAATGGCCAAGGTAGCGGATGACGGATGAAACGATCTTGTACATATTACAGGCACGGTTTGAGAAACCTGCAAAGAAATGCGCGTAAAAATTCACGAAGAATTAAAACATCATGTAGACAAAAATAATTTTAGTTACTTTCTACAAAACAAAACAAGTCATTCTACAAAGTTATTCTTAATATTACTACTGAATTCGTGAAATTAATGTTTTCGCAGCATTTAACATATTTACTCGAAAAAGGGTTTTACAAAACGGACCACTACACAGCACCATTTTGCGACTTTAATTCCCACAGATAAATCGCTTTTTAGCACTCCAAATGCACGGATGTTGAAAGAATCTACGATCCATTGGACACAGGCACAGCAACTTGACGACCAAAGGTTTAATGTACAGAGTGATGAACACCATGGATCTGGTGTGGACCCGAGGTCACCGTGCCTGTGGGATGTGGGGTGTCGTTGGATGATGGCTAATGGGTTGAAAGATGAGGATGCTGTCTCGAAACGTTGGACATCATTCATCCAGCGACGCGGCGCCAAATCACAAAAGAATGAAGACATCTATAGCACCAGTGCGAAAGCCTAAAAAGTAGGGGGTGCAGAACCTGCGCGATTACAGTTAGTGTGTTGAGCGCAAGGCATGTGTTACAGACTGAGTAAACATAAAGCAATCCAATTACAGGCCTGGATAGGCCCTGAGGGTTCCAGGAGGTTGAGGCTCCCAGATTTCAAGACAGTCGGCACATGAAGGTGGCAAGGTCAGCCATACGCACCGGCCGCCTTTACTTCCCAGTAAATAATCCTGGTACTCATTTTAGTTAGAGGCCGAGTCAACCACAGGGCCATAATGCGGCCGGAAGGATTATGTCAATGAAAAATTCCAATGACACCATCGGGAATCGAACCCGGGACTTTTCGTCTTGTAGCGCAGTGCCTCAACAAACTGCGCCACCGCATGCCCAGCAGAATTAGTTACAATGCGATTCAAGGAATTGCCGCCCACGTTACTCTATAACCTGCAATAACATACTAAATAAGCAAGGTGAATGGGATTCCCTAGTGCAAAGAGAAAGAATGTACATTTGAACATTATAAATCATTAGTTGGCATGTGGCCTTTAAATCCCAACTTATTGGCGGCTGTAACTTTCTCATTTTAAACGCCTATTTAGGTGCCTGTTCATAACATCCATTGTATTTCACACATCTTAATGTTAAAAGGCTCAAACAGAGTACACTGTCAAAAATGAATCCATCCAAACACGCGCGAAATTTTGAGACAAGCCACCTAGGCACAATCAATTTATTATACAAAAGTAAATCGCATACTATCCATCAAACACAACTACCTTACTTTATTTACATACAGCTACATGTTTTGGTCATTAATGATCATTATCAGGCCATCAGTACAATATTTTACAGCAGGGTAAAATGCAATACAAGTGTAGAAGTATCTTTATACAGAAAGGTAGTTGTGTTCAATGGATAGTAAATGATTTGCTTTTGTACGTTCCACAAAAACAACGGGATGCACTCCAATAAATCATTTTATTATCCTTAAATTTGTTAATGTCTATGTTACTGGTCAGTTAATGAAATAATCTATTGCAGAAGGTACTATTATATATGCAGTATACTGCACTACTAAATGAATAGACTTTACATGAACATGCTGTCCTATTCCCTGACATAAGTCATTCTTAATTCTTGAATAATAAGCTTACATTGGCAGTGAAATGAATTGGTTCCTGTTCCTGCTTTGAATTCAATGGGGGGAGAGACACAATCTTTTCTCGAGTAAATTAGTACCATATGGGACCAAAGGTAAATTTCCTTTACTCTGCCATAAGATCTGTACAAGATTTTTACATTTACTGTCTATATCCATCTCCACTCAGCAACCGAGTTTCCTGACACAGCAATAAAATGTGCTGTATGGCACTGCATAAGGTTTAGGTACACTGTGAGATGTGTGAAGAGTTTTGTTACTTCCAAAATACTGGGATAGCTTAAAAATGATCTGAATGAACCATACCAGAATTGATGTTAGAAGCTGACTCTGACGTGCATTCTTCAAAAGATGAAGACATTCCTCAGAATAATCGTAACACTGACAGTGACAAAGATGACATTACTGGTACAAACAACATGCAATGGACTGACAGAACACACTATCAACCTTCTGTACCTGTAGTCCGTAAGTTTACAGTGAATCCACGTTAAACTAGAGCAGGCTATTATGACATTTTACAAAAGCAGTGTGAAATGAGACATTACATCTAATATTAAGAGATTTCTACCTGTAAAGACAGATAAAGATTATAACCAATTATGGAAACTGAAAACTTTATCTGATGAGGTACACACATGCTAATTATTTGCAGCCTAACAGAATAATTAGCAGTTGATTAAAGGACTTGGCTCTGCAAAGGCAGAGCCATTTTTGAACAGCATATACCAAAAAGAAACACAGTGTGGAATTAACATATACATGCTATGTGTTCTGAGGGGTATACACATGACAAGACTGTGTATCTGGGCAATGTCACAAAAAATACAACTGCATGGATTGGTCCAATATGCCAAGTCTGTCAAAGTTGTGCCTCTGTACTCCTTTTGCTCATCTGTGATACAGTGTGGAATAAACATCCCACACAACTTCTCCCTTCTCATATCTTCACAAACAAATTGACAGTCTCCCCCCCAGTAATGTGTAGTTAATCACCAATTTTAGTGTTATTTGACAGTCTCCAACCACCAGTTCATGACATTTTGCAACTGTTTCCAGATTTTGAGCAGCTGACAGCCACCCACTTCTTGAATCATTATCAAGTCCTCACACCCCACTATGAATCTTTTAAACCATTTGAAGGCATGCACATGACACACTGCTTCGGTTCTATAAATAGTTCAAAGCATTCATGTGTTTTAGCAACTGTTGTTAGAAATTCAAAGTGAAAATCAGTGTTGGCTTGCCACTACATGATGACAAAGGAAACCACAACTTACGTGTGTATAGTTGCTGCAGATGAACAAACTGAGCTAGAATTTTTTTTTCTATTCCCTGGTGGTCATAACATGAAGCACAATAAACTGGCCACACATGGTGCACACACAGACCATACTTACACAACAGCATCAGTACTGCAATTTAGCTTATGTCATATACACTCATTTGCTGTTTTAAAGGAAGTACATACCAAAAACTTTGAGAGAATGGTTGTGAAATTGCACATTACAGAACGGCACATAAATAGATGAGGTGAATGATCAAGTTCTTAATCCAATCAATCTAGCCCCAGAAGCAGCTAATCAGCTTTCACGTAGGCCCTAGCCACTCTACACACGGTGAAGAGAAAAGTCTTAACGCCTGTGGAAGAAGCAGGACAGGAATTAGGGCAGATACATAGTGGTTAAAACTGTAAGGTGGAATGAAACAAGGATGCAGAAATTCTGGCTTTTGCAACAGTGGAGAGCAATACGTGTTAGGCACATGTATGATTATGAAACAATGGTAAGTTTTGACATTGTTTTCAAATTTACAAGAGTCAAGTATATGTACTTTTTCTGTCAGTCTTCCCAGGAAATACAGTATATCAACAGATAATTCAGTGCAGCTCAACAAAATTGGTATCGGCTTCATTTCATATTTTTCCACTTTCACCTTGAGAGACTGTCTTCATATTTAAAAAAACACTGCAAATTTCTGGCAACATTATACAACTGCCATTTTCACATTTCTTTCCTTGGTGAAAACAATTATAAACTCTGACAGCCTGTCACAGAAACTTATTGTCAGGGACTTGCAAGAAACAAGAGATGGGAATTCATACATTTTCAGAGTTCCACAGACACACCAGATAAGTTTTACTTCACTTTTATTGTCAGTATCTGTTACTTCTACAGTAATATGTTCGAAGTACACAACAGACATGACTTTTTGACAAATCACATTATTGACGATAACAAGAACTTCTATGAAATAGCTCACCGATAACTAAGAAAACATTTTCTTGTGTTAAGAAACCCTACGATGAACGGAAATAAAAATCACCTGCAAACTGCACTCCTGCAAATACAACAGTCTTGGTTGTCATGGCAGAAGGCTTCAACTTGTTCTTTGAAACTTTTACCTTTCCTTTTATCTCAAAGAATGGTGAGTTTGGTTATCTATCTAAAGGTACTGGTCTTGCAGCAGTTCATTCTCTGGCAGTATCATAGTAACTTTGGGAATATATGTTCATGTCAGTTCTTTCCACTTCTACATATGAATGCACAAAGAAATCTTAAACATAGCCCCAAAGGTGCAATTTGGGATTCTTGTAAGACCATACAGTGTCCACTGTTCTGCATAACAATTCATACCTCATTTACTACATGTATAAATACTTCACAAGTCAACTGTATGAATTTTCATCTGCACGATTTTTAAAAATATGCAATCTTCATACCGATACACATCAACTGTGTCATAATTTCAATTAACACCACAGGAAGTATCCTCTTCCATTGAACAACCCTTTAATACAGAATGTGGAGAATAAGAACCATAAATATGACAGGAAGCAATGGAACCTTTTGAAAAGACCAACCCATTTCAACCTTTAAGGGGCTCTTACATGGGAAACAATACATCCTTTGCAACACAACAAAGATTATTATATTATAATAGGCCTATGATATTTATACATAGTCATGTATGTTTTTTCATATCAATTCTGAATTAACCCAAACGAATCACAGAATTTCGCCTAAACAGTCACATACTTGTTTATAACTGCAGCACACTAAATTCCAAACGCATCAATTAGTCAATCTTCATACCTTTTATATACACACTAAATTGCTTGTCAACATATTCACTAAATACCTCATATATATATATATTTTTTTTTTCAAAGTCCCTAAATTGAGTAATAAGAACTGAATTCCTACACTGTATAATCCTTTCTAGATCTGTGTAATAGTTAACTCTGTGACAAGAAAAGAAAAGCATAAACTCTGTGGACATCATATCACACCATTAGCTGAACAGGGAGATATATTAACATAGACAAAGCTTCATCACATGGGAGTCATAATAAACCAATTCATTAGAGTAACTAATAAACATACAATGGCTGACACGTAGGTCACAAAATATTGGCTTCAAGAGTGCAATTCATACTTCATTTAGAAGACAAATGTAAAATACATACTTTAGTTATAAAAGTGCCATATTTGATTTGGATATAAGTAATAAAAAAGACATCACATGTGGGAAACATCCATCATTGGCGTAAGAAATAAAAATAAGCCAACCCACTTACTATATACAATTTATATTAAAATTATTTTGCTATAGCAATCAGGTTACTATGTATCCAATTCTTGTGGATGACACACTACTCAAAACACAGCACTAATGTTAATTAACAACATAATTGGCAGCTGCAGTTTTTTTCCCCCAAACTTATCCATAATGTGCAAACTATTGTTTTAGAACTGAATAAGCAGAAACTTAATGACAGCTATAAAATGCAGCTAATATGAACTGTACCTAAGGAAAACCTCTATCAACACTGTTTCATAATTTACTCTCTCCACACCCCCCATACCATCTTGCACACAACCACCAACAAATGACGTCTCCTGTTGAATCCTTTATTTTCAAACCTTCCATATTTTCAACCACTTCTAACTTTTTTTTTTTAAACCAAAGAAGAAGAAATCATACTCAAAAAAGTTTCACTGTTTATAATATTGTTTTTACATTGACTGTGAAATGTTTAAATATTGAGCTTCCATTCACGCATTCTTATTTTTTTGGACACAAGAACACATCAATACCAGTATGTATAACATACATGCACACACGCGCACACATACACATGCTCTGACACAATTTTAACAAACAGAGTCCATCAAAATTAAACAAGGGATTAGTCAGTTCTTCACATCTTCCTGCAACACATCAAAACTTACTGCTTTCAAATCATGGTTACTACATTTTAATCACTGAAACAATCCTTAATGTTCTATTTCCAACCAGAAGGCATACAGACTACCCCCTGTTAGTCTGCAGGCATGACAGATTTGCAGCCCTTGTGCCTTCCGTCTGTCATGTTTTATTTCTGTAACATCAAAGCTTGTTTTATATATTAACGTCCACCTGCAACAAGAAAGAAATGATGTGAGAACTTGAATGTCAAGAAAACATCACTACTGGACAAGTGGCAATGATTACTGCAACAATAAATAACAATCATATGACCCAAACATGTATCATGAGTGTATACACAGTTGCACTAGGACAATGCCAACTAATAACTGTGCAATCTGATGATACAGGGAACATTCAAAAGATAAGCTTTATACTACTTAGTCCCAACTGGCTCTTCTAATCTAATATTTCAAAGTGTAACACTACTTTACCCTGATTCACCCAAATCTTTGTGCAGAATACTGACCGACTGACTTTTGAATGAAGCTGTGTATTATGCAACACACAGCATGTAAGTATGTACACTAGCTTAAATGATTAAACAGAGAAGAACTACATAAAAACTGTACTCTGTATTACAGTGATTAGGCTACAGGACAGATGACTGAAGAATCATGGTTCAATTCCCAGCAGGGCCAGGAGAGTTTGCTCTTCTCCAGAATGTCCAGAATGGCTCTGGTGCTCATGCAACCTCCTATTCACTTGGTACCAGGGTTTCTTTCCACATGTGTAAAGCAGCCTGGGAATGACTGACAGCACTTATCTCTATTTAGTGCCAGGTTAATGCATGGACATATACCTCCCTCCATACGCCTTCATGGCATGCACAGTGACATTCTTATACCATTTTTTTACCCATACTTCTGCCCTGTCATAACAGAATGTCAGCATGATGTTTTATCTTCCTTACCTGCCATCACACTTTTCTCTCACCACTGTAATAAGCTAGCAGTAATACCATGCCAGGCAACCTTCAGTCTTGTGAGCAGGAAAACTATCACTTGTAAAATACTGTGTTTAGCTACTTGAACTATAATGAGTAGACAAGGTGTTCTCATAGCAAATTAACAAATTTCCAGACTCCCACTTGTGAGGACATTTACTATCACCACATTACAGAAACATCTAACCCTCGTACATAGAACTGTTGGTCAAAAGCCCAACCTTGTAAAGGATTTTCAAGTGAGACATCCCTGTTGTGTTGAATATAAGCTAAAGTATAATATAAAATATGAAATACATATAATACAGTCAGACACAACTTTGTTGTCATGTCTGACTGAATTATATATATTTTATATTACATTTTAGCTTGTAAAGATACTGATGGTGCATGGCACAACAACAAAAACAACAACAACAACAATCATCATCATTGGCTCTACAGCCCTGGGTGGGCCTTGGCCTCCTCAACAACAACAACAACAATAATAATAATAATAATAATACCTTACAATATAAATAGAGCATATGTAAAATGTAAAAACGAAAGCGATACTAGTAATAATAAACGCAAATGGAACCATCTCAAAATCACTCAGACAGTACCTGAGCAACACACCAAAAAAGCACAAAACAAGGAAATACAAAAAACAGCCATATTGGGTGCTGCACACATACTTCAGAAAGTACTAATGTAAAAGTACAAAACATATTTCATGTGTGAAATAACACTGCATGTAGCACAAATTGTAAATACAGAACAGCTGCAACACTACATACCCTAGAAACATGGTTTATTTCAGGTATTAAAGCGATAAATATAATAATAATAAACACTTGGCATAACTTAGCTTTTGCTGTGCATTTGGCATGCTTTCTTCTGCCATGGCAAGGATGGGGATTTCAATTGTGAATACTGATTCCTTTTCAGACAATCATCAAAGACCTATATTTCATCAATCATACATTTCTGCACATTCCAGTGCACCAGATAGATGAGCAATTTTCTGTTTGTCATAAATCATGTAAACAACTTTACTAAGATGTCCTACATTCTCAGATCTTCAGTTGACATGAATAATCATGCGCTTCAAGCCAAAGTTCACTGTTTATACTTGCTGACATGTGTCCAAGATGTCTGTCACTTTAATGGACATCTGACCCTTTGTAAAATGAGGCAATCGAAACTTCTGCACAACTCATTCTTGCATCTCTGTCACATCACGTGTCAAGTATCAGTCACCCTCATACCAGTCTTCTCAGAATGTCTAATGCACACATCATTCTCCAACGAAAGCACTCCGACTTACAATACTGAACACAAAACAGTGAAGCTGTGGAAGAAGCTGGCACATGCCAGGATACACAGTACAGCCACACACAGGCACAGTGGTGTTTATCTACAACATGCATCCAGTCTTTATACTCCATAGCAAATTTCATTACTGATAAGTTTCTATATATAGTGGTATAAATTCTAAGACAGCAAAAGAAGTCAACAACAAAATCCTCAAGTCAAACCAAGAACCCAACCCAACAAATCTGACTTAAAAGAAACTGAAAATTGACATGACCCCAAAGAAGGCACTAGGGGTAAGCAGGTAATGTTTTAATCATGCTAATTACTGTTTCTTCCAAACTCATACTTGTGACTAGGTCCTTGGTTTGGTTTGATTTTTATTGTCATTTTATCATTACTCACTGACAAAACTTTATCCCAGACTCATGCAGGGGGCAGTTAACAAATATAGATTGTTCAGAGATTTTGAACAGCTCTCTCTCTCTTAGTCCCAGCATGCTACAGTTTTTCAAGTTGAGGTATACGCCATCTTGGCCTGTGTGTATGAAATTCAAATTAATGCTAGGTCAGAGAAATATGTTAGTATTTGCTCCAATAGTCAGGTGGCTCTGAAAGCCCTTCAGGCTGCCAAGCATCTCCATTCGTACAACAGGGCGAAAAGACGCTGAATGATATATCTACCCAGCACATGTTGGGTCTGTATTGGGTGCCGGGACATGGTGGGGTATGAGGAAACAAAACTTCCGACAAGCTCGCGAGAGACAGTTCTTATCAGAAGTTTGTAGGACCTGAGCCGTCCTTGGGGGGTCTCTAGGCAGAACATAAAAAGAAAGATAAAAAGCTGGGTGGATAAGCAGCATTTGGAAATGTGGCGTGGTCCTTGTAGTGCTCAGAGACAGGCTCGAAAACTGATTTCGGGCCCCAGTCCAACTACAAAGACCAGATTTTTGTCCTTTACAGGACACGATCCACGGTTGTTATTGGCCTTCTTACTGGATATAATACCCTGAGAAGAAATCTTCCCTTAATGGGGCTGAACAACAGCACCAATGTAGGATGTGTGGAGCAGAGGAAGAAACCGCAACCTACGTTCTGTGAGTGTGTGAAGCCTTGGCTTCACTCAGACATACATATCTGGGCTCCTCTTTCTTGGACCGAAAGGATATTCAAAGTCTAAGTCTGAGGGCCACCTGGAACTTTACCAAAGGAACAGGGCTCCTTTGACCTGGTATCAGATTATGGGGCACTAAGGGCCCATTTTAAGGCCCATGTGTATTCGGATTGAATGGGCTCAAACCCAACTTTAGTGCCAACCAAGTAAATGACTTCCTGCACATCTACAGGCAGAAGGGAACCTGTTTCAAAAATACTGTTCTGTTCAGAATCACAGATAAAGGACAAAATGAAGTAATTATAAAATGTGATGTATTCTATGCTGTGTACTTTTTAACATTAACAAGTTACCCAACCTTCCCACTAGATGCTTGAAATTAGAACAGAGGGACTAAACATGTCATATTTCTCATACATGAATGGATGGATACCAAAATATGTGAAAATTTACATATGAACTGAAAAAAACCTAATTTAATAACTGTCCAACAAGATGCGACTTATTCAGTTTATTACTTTTCTGTAGGCAGCTCTACATGTTTCACGTGCTGACACCCATCATCAGGAGCTCATACAACTGTAATTACAGCTTCTGGTATTGATTAGACGGATCTACTACCATCCGCTCTCGTTGTTGAGTTTGAACTGATTCATGTGTATTGTAACCTCTCTCTCCTCTAAGACACATACACTGTGCATGTGTACAAAAGACCTAAGAACTGAACGAGAAACATGAACACTTACAAGGGTAGCCAGTCCACTGATACCCTCTGATTTGGTTCTGGTTCTGCATTGTGGTAGTGGACCCTATATTCTGACTTCATGGCCAAAATATTAGGTGTCAATACTCTGCTGTTTGTAATACGCCACCATACTTCCCACATTATTCATTTGGGCTTTAAAAGTCACACAAGCAGGTTCTTCATGGTAGCACAGTGGTATTAAGTTTGCAAACATGGATGGAGACTGGAGATCAATTCCTATGGAGGCCATATTTTTTAATAATTACAACTGAAATGGCTTTGGGAGATGCCAAAAATTCTGTCACTACTATTTCACATGTTTATCAGCATTTTTAGTAGTTTCCTTGTCCAGAAGTGAACCAGTAGGCTGACTTCACTAATGACCTTATACAGTCTGAATGTCAGAAACAATGAAGAATCAATAGTAAATTGCAAATTAATATATACCATTTATTTTTTTTCTTAAATTACATCTCATAAGAGTCCTATTTATTCCCCAGGATTAGGAATCAACACAAACTTATTTTTCTTACATACAGTGTATCACATTGTTCAGAAAGTGTTCACGTGCCTGATTTTTGCAGTTTACCCACTTCTGTTGCAGTTCCACAAATATTCCCACACACATGAGGACTCATGGTTACCCCTACCACAGTCAATTTTCCCAAAAATTTCACACACAAATCGTCATGAAATACTGTGTGATAGAGAAAAAGTGTAAAAGTTACTCCACATGACAAAAAAAAAACAGTGGAGTGTCAACAAGTAATAATTTGACCGCAAATATGAGGGTCCACTGTAACACTGCAGAAGGTGAACTGAAGTGATGTGTTTCAGTCCACTGCCTCCCCTTGTTAGGGCCTTATAATTTCCAGTCACTTCTAACCACTAATGTTGAGAGACATATACAGCAGGAAGCAAGCTTCAAGAGATTAGAAAATATAAGGAACTATTTAGAAACTGAAAGCTGTAATGTCTCATTAAACATCAGACTATCAACACACAAACATGTATAATGTACTCAGTCTATCATGCTCCTATGAGAAGTGTAAGTGAAAAAGTGGCAAGAGAGCAGCAGTTATGCATTCTAACACGTCACATCAACACCTGCATATGCATTGTATTCTGAAAGTATGTAGGTACACATTTTGAACGTGAGAGTGGCCGAGACCATCAAATCAATGACATTTCCATGACCAGGTAAAAAAGTTGTCAATTTCCTTTTCTATACTGCACAATTCAGCACTGTCAATAAGAATTCGAAGCAGGATAGTGTAGTCAGTATAGTAAATAGGCTATGGGATGAACAATCCAGGGTTTGACACCAGGCAAAGGCAAGGGATTTCCATCTTCTCTGCAATGTCCCCTGGTGCCCAACCAGAATCCTGTTCAATGGGCACTGGCAGGCTCTTTCCTCGAGGTTAGGTGGCCAGTGCATGTCAACCATGTAATGCCATCTAGTGCTGAGGTTAAGAATGAGTGGGGCTACACCTCTATTTCTCTTACACAGCCTTCGTGGCAGGAACAGGAACAACTTTACCTTTTATTTTTAACTCAGAATTCACAAATGTTCAACTGCAGAGGATCTCATTTCCAAGATTACATGTTCTTACAGCAGTGCTAAGGGATATTTGAGTCCTCTGATATGTTATGCAGTCATCCAGTACACAGTTCCCTACATTTCAGATGAATATATTGCCTCCACTCGTGGTCAAGCAGCCCATGAAGAGTGAGGACGTATTTCCCAATTTTCATTTTCCAATACCATTTCTAGCACTTACACATGTGCATTTTCCATGCCAATTAGAACATAATATGGTTATTAAATGGATGAAAAACTTGTTAGAATGTGCATTTCCAAAACACTTTTGAATAAAATCCCCATTCAGTAAAGTAAAAGCTACTCTTGTAAACATGAATTTTATCATTTTTAATAGAAACATAATATGGGATCATCAAAAACCAACTCCCTAGTTTTTAAAGTTTAATGTGCAACCAGTTTTGAGCCATACAATCCTGGGACACATGAACTGTTCTGCAACTCATGGAAACTTGTCTTCCTTACCTGGTGCACAAGTGTACATGCATCCATGCACACTAGGCTTGACACTCTCAGAAGTGGCAGAATTGTGCCTAGCAGTCAGTACAATGGTATCCATTCAGAAGAAAGTCAAATGCATCAGCAGTTTAACTGTGTTCAAATCCACAACCATTCAATACAGTTTCATACGCATGTCTGGAAGAGAATCTCCACATGTCTAACTAATCCATCACTAATTTTACTCAAATGCAAAACAAAAAGCATTTTACAGCAAAACTCATACCAACCAGACCAAAGACTTCAGAAGAGGTTGTTGAATGTGTAAGGATATCACATGTAGGTAGTCACTGTGTGTCACAGTTTAAAACTTTGTACTCCAAGCACTTGTTTTATGCCCTAGCTGTGTTTCTGAAAAAGTTGGCATAAATAAAAAATGATACTCCCATAAGAAATAATGGAATAGGTAAGGGTCAGCACAATAGAGTGCAGCTGGCCAAAGCACATTAAGCTGATAATGAGACAGCACAGATTAAGAGGTGGTGTATATTGCCAAGGTGCAGTAAAGCAACGAGGCATACAGCACATGGAGCACAAAACAAGGGCTTAGTGTACACTCAAAACTACAATCCAAGCATGCTATAAATGCAGCCAAGACTACATGATAAAAAAAAATCCAAACAAAGTATAAAATGCAAGAAAACTTCCAAAGAAATGAAATATGCAAATATCATGTTCAATGAAATTCATGAGGTTTTCTGAGAAAAGAACTTTCTACAGGTTCATTGACGTTTCTATGATGATCAAAGTGAGCGGGTGTGGAAGGCACTTAGCTAAACATGTTGGAAACCGTCTGCTGTGTTACATACTGAGGACACAGAAAGCAAGCTGCAACTGTTGTTCAAAAGGAGAGAATCCCACCCAATTGCAATCGTAAAGGTTTTACATGCTCTAAACGCTACGTTTCAATCAGTGAACTCGAAGAAGCGGACTAATAACCTGGCTTCGAAGTCCAGATCTTATAGCAATAGATTTTTCTCACATGATATATATATCTAATTTTTCAGTAATTGTAAATATGAAATCGTCAACAGCATGTCATGTTTTCAGGATTCTTCAATTTTTCAACTTTCATAAGCACGGAGGACACCTGTTCTGCTGAATGTACTTTTCCGTGTCTCTTTCTTTATAATGTTCTATTTTGTTTTTATTTTATTATTAGGTTTTGCTACAAGTCTATTGTAGCATTACTTCTTACGTTCTTTTATAATTTACTGAGGGTACTACTCTACTGCCTGTAACATACTTCTGCTTTTGAATCACTGCTGTTCTTGGTGAAGGTGTATAGCCTTCTTGTATATTTGCATGGCATTCTTATTTATGTAATCCAGTCATTCTTTTTGTTGCTTGTACTTCTATATGTAATTCTAAAACTAGCATGGGAAATATTTAGTAAAGGACATTACAGTTAGTACCAAATTTACTTGAATAAAAGATGTGACTTTCCCTTAAATTAGGAATTTAAATATGTGAGGTTGTCTAAAATTTGCGTATGATGTGCTAAACCAGATCTTGCCAAGCCAAACCATGGCCTGCAGTGCCAAATCATCACGTGTAGATGAAAGAGAGACTAAAGCATGCTGTACCAGTATTAGTTACAATTCATGATAATGCTCAGTCATTTGTCATTCCACTAAAATGTCAGGGCACATAAAGAGGGCTACAAGCACAACCTGCATGATCCCAAACTAACAATGATCAACTATGCTGAGAAAACGATTTCTACGTAGCAGGAATGTTCAGTGTTAAAAAGAAAATGTATAAAGGCAGAGGAAATAAAAAGCAGACTCGACCAGAAAATGTCACTAGCCCCAAACGTAGACACCTCCAAGAACTAGAACAAGAAATTATGGAGTCTGTGTACCTGAAGAGAAATATGGAGTGCTGCTTACATGTGAGACAATGAAATACAAAGCAAGGGAACTTGCAAGATCACACATAAATCACAAAGCATAATGTCACGACCAACATGGGTTGGACTGTGCTTATGACGCACAGGAGTGGGTTCTCTCTTCATACAACTTCGCTGTGATAAGCTTGCCAGCAGACTGCAGGGAGAACTCTGTTGCTTTTCAGCAATATGTAATAAGACTTCAGACAAAAAGATCAATTACGTCCTGAGCCAAATATGAAATGCTGAGGAAACGTCCATGTACTTTTATATGATGTCCACCTATACTGTCAACGATACTGGAGCAAAATCTGTGGCAATTAAAACACTGGATTATGAAAGATGTGTGCAATTCTCATGCTAGCAAGCTGTCACCATACATTATTACAAATCGTAAAACAATGTCCTACAAAGCAACTGTTGGGAGGAATCACTGTCAGACACCAACCCTGTTAACAGGCTGTTAGTGGTGTGGAACCGAAGGCTGGGGATGCACTTGAGAGAATGCGGGATACTGGTCTTGAATGCATTTAGGGACAAAGAACACCAGATACAAAAGCAGCCAGCAATTACTGGTAGTTCCATGAACACCTTGTGTTCATACATGGGGATATAGCCTCACTTCTGCTGGTGCTAGATGTTGTGAACGAAATGTTCAAAGACAACTTAAAGCAGCTCTCTGGAAAGGTACATGGTACATACAATCTTACACGTACTGAGTGTACAAAATTAATACAAAAATTTTTTTTCTTACCAGAAGTTTTATCTGAGGGGTTGTCTTGTATTTAGGCAGGTATGTTCATTTAAAAAAAAAAAGATTCCCATGTTTTGCTTTGTAGTAGTGTCTAAAAGGTTGTGATTGTTTCATTATTTGTATAGTTCACTGCTTCAAATGAATTTTGTTTTTTGTTGCAGATAATGTAACTGTGAGAAACTGGGCATCATGGTCTGAAAGGCCATTTATTAGAGATGTAGATGATGATTTTAGTTTACTGTTAGCCACAAATATATTATCAATGACAGTACTTCAACCAAAATTTGTCTTGCAAATTTCACTGTACATGATGCATGATATCTTGCTAAAAATGAGGCTAGCTGTTTCTTTCAGTAGCTTTCAATAAGGCAATATGTGTTTAAATCTCCACAAATGAAAAATTAAGCTTTTGGTTTACTGAGACATTTCAGAGTACCATATGGATTTTTTAAGGTTGATTAGAATGTCCTGTAGGAGCTCTGTATACGCGATACAATTAATTTGAATGATTTAGTTTCCAAATCCTGTTTTTTACAGTTAGGTCAGATATCAATTTTGTTGAAATTAGAGGTTTTGAAACAAAAATGCACACACCTCACTCCTGTACATGTTGATGGCAGAAACTTAATCCTAATATATAACCCAGCAATGTGACATGTAGTAGGTCCTGTTACTCCATGTGATGGTCACTAAAGCATAGTACATTGGGATTTATGTCATCTATGCCAGAACAATTTATTAATTCATCAATTTTGTTTCTTAGTCCCCCGACATTCTGACGAAAGATGAATTAGATGAATTTACATTTTTCATTTACAATAACAATGCTAAAATTGATGAATGTACGCCTCCATCTTTCTCTCTGAAGTACAAGTATTTACAAACAGTATATCTTAAGCACTTCTGTACTTTTGCTTTTACAGTAAAAAAGGACAGGCTCTTACATGGGGTTGATAAACGGGGATACTGCTCGTATCTAGCATATGATCACCATACAACCTCTTAGCAATAAGAGGCACAAGATTCCTTTCACCCCGTGAATTTAGATGGAGGACATGTGTCTTGCAGTTTACCCTCAAAATGGCAGTAGTGTCGATAGCACCAAGGTGGAACATGCCATGCTCCTTCAGGGCATCAACATTTCATAGAATCACACACCTTTCATCCCCTTCATTAACACCTTACTATGCCTCTTGAAGAGGTTTACAAATCATCCTTTCTACCATGAAGTTGGCATCCTTTTCAATTGAGTAACGGTAATTTCTACCCTGGCCCTCCCACTGTAACTATATTATCTCCCTTGGTAAGGCATTGACCAAGCTTCCCCATGTTCTCGACAATAGCATGAGGTGCACTTGGCTTAAAAATACTATGCTTTCTTGGAGCATTTGTCCAGTTTACTGCCCATGCCTAATTCCAAACAATTAAGTCTTTCTTTTCTGACTCTCTGTCTTCCCCACAAGTGTGTTTACTTTGTTTTTCACATGCTTCAACAGACCAGTGCTATGCTCATCACCTTCCAGTACACTCAATCTGTTGCTCAAGTGAACATTAGGCACATCATCAGTAGAGAACCTGCAGAACCAGGACTTTGAATTTCTTGGTTTAGCCCAACAATATAAATCATTGAAATTACACTGGTTCATGGTATTTCTGCTGCTAAACATGGTCCATATCCATGCAGTAAAGAAATCTGTTGGTCTAGTACATAAATTTGAATATTGCTGCTGCTGTTTACAGCTTTCAAAAAATTAATTTCCCTTTCTGCTGTTCACTCTTGTTTCAGGTATCTTACTCTTCCTGATACCCTGCATGCTTCTGGCACTTACAAGACATGCAAACCCACAGAATGCTTTTCTTGCTCAAACTGGGACTGATGCTAGCACAGTTTATGTGAAAGCAAGTTACAGTTTTTATGAAGCAAACCACTGTTCACCCAGCTACAATACGCCCAACAAATCCCTGAAAGACTTACAGAAATCATTTTAAATGCTAACTATTTTAACAACACTACCCTTGTTTACTATAACCTTAACATAATAACTTGCTAACACAAAGTGGGGTACTGCACTTAGAAAATGCAATGCAAATAATAATAATAATAATAGGCCTACAATATATAAAAAGGCAATTAACACATTATTATAACATGTGGTGTTGTGACAAACTGCATTGATTGACATTTTGTTGGTGCAGATGCGATTCTCAGCATTTTTAAACCATCCTCAAAGCCCTTGTTTCATTCATATGCACCTAGAACTCCTGTTAACACTGCACTAATTCAGTCCCTCACTGTCCACATGTTCCTGCTGCCAGCCATACTGTCTGTTCACTCTGATCCACTAATATCCAATTCCACTTTATATATCACAACACTGCCACAGTATTATTATTGACACTTTGATCCCAAGTATCACTCACAGCACAATTATTAACACTGCCATTCACTAACAGTACAAGTTCACGTGAAATACCACTCACAACGCACAACTGTACACAATTAACCACAGGTGAAATAACTTTAAATAGGGTTAAGGGGTGATTATAATTTTGGCCTAATCAATATAACCACTAAAAAGTTATCTTAAACCTACAAAATTACACATGTATTTTAAAAATATATACATGTAATTTCAGCGTACCATACAATATTTAAAAGATTTTTATGACACCAAATAAACAGTATTAAATACACAGTAAGCATGTAATACCGAGACATTACAAACTTTAAATACAGCACTTTTAGAATTTTCAAAAAGATTTTACACTCTACATACAAACAATGGTCTGCAATTTCCAATGAAAGAAGTGTTTTAACCAGTCCACTTAATCTTGCAGAAATGCAATGGTTCACCACTTTTGTACACTACCACCATCTGTTTCGTTCCTGTTGTCTTCTTCCAGTCTTGGTGCACATTACCATGCTCCTCGCTCGAGTCATGTTAACAACTTTTGGTTTAAAAAAAAAGCCCCAATAGTGGAATTCGATAAACAGGCTTTCTTCCTGCTTGACAACTGTTGGTAAAAGGCAGAACTGTACCTGTGCATGATTAACCCTTTAAACACCGAGTTAAATCCCATCTGCTGGCATTATTAGAAGCTCACCATATTCTCCACATTACCAGGATAAGGGTTAAGAGCATGCTACTCTATAAAGATACATGGCAGAGCAGCAGTAATGCCCTATACAATCAACTTCTAAATCAGTAACTCCTATATAACTTGATTATATGCCTTCTTTGATTATTGTTACTTAGACTTCATCTTCTTAATTTTGAAACATCAACTTGAAACTGACTTCCTGTAATGCAAAGTGGCTAGAGTAGAAAATGGTTTACTTAGGGTGATCACAATGCATGTCTGGATGCAACTGACAATAATGTGTTTTAAAAATAGTGAATGAAAACTGTCGGCTGCTAAAAGCAAGGTGACCTGCATACTACGGCGTACGTGCTAGGTGGAAAAAACATAATTTATGATGGTAATGATCTGTTGGAAACTGCAAAATCATATGGCAACTAGGGGACTGTTGACTATGTAGTACACAAGAAAGGAGTATGACATAAATTTCGTACAGTATCAGAGATGCGTGGTCAAACTTCACACCCTGGCTACTTTACCATTAAGGCAACAGCCCCACGTATCCAGTGATAGGTTGGTGGATATCACAGCACGTTTGGATGTCACACAGAAAAAAGATACCCTTGATCCTGCCAAAATTTAAACCACAGTTCCTCAGTTCTTCCACCTATATTACAGCCAAGATAGTAACTCAGCCATCCTGTCTATGTACTTGCAATAAATTCATCTGACCAATGGCAGGGGCTCTATCAACTCCACTTTCATTAGGTGAGGTTGACTGAATACATTGTTCACATAATGAGAATCTCCGTTGATCATTCAATGTACCTGATGCTTCCAAAAAGTCATTCTATTGTATTACAAATAAACTATCAGGCTTTATACATTCTTTGAGGCTATTCTGTATTTTTATTACTTGTATTTCAAAGTTTTTGGAACCAAATAGTTTTCTATTGAAAATGGATTCCCATGCTTCAGAATCTGTATATGTGATGGTTTCATCATCCCAATACATAACACATACTAAGACACTACTGTATACATTTAAGACAAGGATGAAGTTGTTACAGTTCACAAGCGCCATGCCACAAAAACATCTCAGGTACCAGTACCAAGTAGTCTTAAGTCTGCACTACATGGAGGTGGTCAGCTACATGCTCTGGCTGATTTCCTCTGAAGAATTAGCCCTTGCTACACAGATATGACTAAGCTGCAGTGGTAGGGACATGTGTACATTACAATTTTGTAAACGCAAATCACATGTGCCTATAAAATTACAGTTATATGCATGTAATGATCTCACTATACAGAGTAATTCTTATACCACTAACTGACCAAGCCCTGAATAACTTAAATAATTTAAAGACTTTCTACATCCACCAGGCCTCATGCCAATTAAATAAAACCTTGTTAAATCAAAATGCTTGGGAGGAAAAAAATACAAGCTGCCAATTAAAAGAGATCACAAACTTAAAGTATAGTCACACAGTGATACAAAAGGGGTTATAAATACTATTACAAGTCCCAATATTGAGGAAAATTAAATTTTTATTACAAATAGCAACATTTTTTATAAATTCAAATATATTTTGTTTCAACATTGAACTGCTGTATCAACTAAAAACAACACTATCAACACAACTAATTTCCTGTCTGTAACACTGAAGTTTTGACTATTTCTAGGTCATCAAGAGGTCATGATTTCTGCATGAACATCAGTAATTAAACCAACAAATACACATTACTGACTAATCACCTTTAAATGTCTACAATATCCTTCCTACATGTTCCAATCCCTCATGAGAAATCATCAAGTATTATCAAGTACATGGAGTTGTTTGCAAAGATACAGTGTTACTTGTCATGAAAACAATTATGCATTAAAAATATAAAATAATGTTGTAAAAATGCAGAGAAGGCAATACTTCTGTGTCTGTAGTTTTCATATGAAATCTTTCAATTATTAGTTTTGGGGTTTGTAATTGTGTAGTTACACACTTAAAATCACACACTTGATATTAAGACAAAGCTTGTGTCATTAACATCTCATGGTAAAAAAAATTTAATTATACACACACACCCTCACGTATGCACTCTTTATGATAAAGTGCCTGAATCATATGTAGTCTGGTTCTGTGTACCATAACATGTCTGTGATAGGATTCACTGTGAAACTAGTTTGTACAATAGGCCTATTCATAGGCATAACTTGGGGGTTAGGGGGGCATGGTAGAGCCAAATGTCTGCCAAATATTTTTTCTATGTAAGAATAGTATTTTTGGCTATCGAGATGAAGGCAGCAAAAAAAAAAAAATTGAAAAAGGGTGCATGTATATTAAGGACTGGTTCAAACCAATCCCCCCTGACTTGGCCCCCAAAAACCCAATGCTGAATTTTTCCCCCCCCCCCCCAAGTTATTAGCCAAGTTATGCCTATGGGCCTAATTTAAATTTGTTAATGTATAATTACTTTTATGATGTGCAACAACATATAGCGGTAACATCTCCTTGTAACTGACATTCTCCTTGCTAATTGTCCATAAGGGGCCCAAAAATGTAGGAAGAAAACTGTAGACAATTAGGTGTTATTCCCCAATAAAGCATATTTATTAGTGTAATTAGTATGTTTGTGCAACAAAATACATGGTGATATGAAACACTGAATGACCTATGAATACAGTTTACACTGCATATTGTGTGTGTATGTTTCTCTATGTTTTTAAATACTGACCTGATGATGACCTGAAAATAAGGTCAAACCATGCAGTCAAAACTGAAATGTTAAATAACCAAACATTATTTACGTTAACAATAAATGTGATTTACACACACAATAGGATGCTGTACCCAGTGGCATAGCTGGTGAGAGGGATGTGGCTACCCAGGTGGAAGAGTACAAGGGGCAGCAAAATGAACCTCAAGATAAACATCTTAAATAGAAGGGGGGGGGGGGGTTTTTTTACCCGAACAAAATTTTAAATCTTTAGTTGAATTAAATATTATTTCAGGATTTTTTTTGAATTAACAATTCATTTTAGAATTGACTCGATTGATTTATTTTCCCCCTCGCTC
>Ga0123354_10000441_pt1 | contig 40725 bp, 39 predicted proteins | sample TergutLab28metaG_2_FD_97872 | JGI IMG/M metagenome (GOLD analysis project Ga0123354, IMG submission 97872) | Labiotermes labralis P4 segment gut microbial communities from Petit-Saut dam, French Guiana - Lab288 P4 | ecosystem: Host-associated > Arthropoda: Insects > Digestive system > Gut ... | reverse complement strand
GGTGAGCCTTCCCGTCACCATCCCCGTGGTCCACATGAGCGCGAAGTACACCAGCAGCGGTACCGCGATCCGCACGACGTCGAGCGGGTGGGAGACAACTGCGTCGCCCTGGAGCGCGAACAGCAGCACGATCGTGAACAGCAACCCGAGCAGCGCGAACGGACCAACCCGGGGCAAGAACCGCGTCTCATACCACTCCCGGCCCCGGGTGCGCTCACCGGCCCACCGGGAGGTGAACCCGGCCGCGAGCGGCACCCCGAGGAAGACGAGCACGTTGAGCGCGATCTGCCCGACCGAGACGTCCAGCCCCTGGGTGTCCAGGCCGAGCCAGCCCGGCAGGACCGTCAGGTAGAACCAGCCGAGCGCGGCGAACGCGACGACCTGGAACACAGAGTTGATCGCCACCAGCACCGCGGTGGCCTCCCGGTCGCCACAGGCCAGGTCGTTCCAGATCACGACCATAGCGATGCACCGGGCCAGACCCACGATGATCAGACCGGTTCGATACTCAGGCAGGTCGGGCAAGAACACCCACGCGAGGGCGAACATCAGCGCGGGCCCGACCAGCCAGTTCAGCACCAGCGAGGAGACCAGGAGCCGCACGTCCCCGGTCACCGCCGCGACCCGGTCGTAGCGGACCTTGGCCAGCACCGGGTACATCATCACCAGCAGCCCCACCGCGATCGGCAGCGAGACGCCCCCGACCTCCACCGACGCCAGGACGTCTGCCGTGCCGGGAACCGCCCGGCCCAGCCCCAGGCCTGCGACCATCGCTGTGCCGATCCACACCGGCAACCACCGGTCCAGCACCGACAACCGGCCCGCCCCGGCTGGGCTCGCTGTGGTCATGCTGCCTCCAACCCGTCACGTCCTGTTTCGAACCTTGTCTATATTGAAGGATCTCGAAGCAGAGTGCAAGCTGCAGCCAGGCAGTCTCTAGGGGGTTCCGACCTCTTCCTCGTCGGCTGCCTCCAGCAGCCGTGCGAGCAGAAGTGCGCGTGCGTCTGCCGCCGTGATCTCCGCGCCCCTGGGGTACCCGGTCCTGTCCAGCACGCTGATCGCGGCCCGCAACCTGTCTGCGCACGAAGCGGCGGGGTACCTGCTGGGATGCGGGTCCATCTGGTCGGTTTCGGCTATGAGGTCGTCCATCGACGGCACTGCGCACGATCGTCTTGGCGGTAGGATTGGATGATGACGATCTCTGGTGAGTACACCAAGAAATCCATCACCATCCCGACCGGGCTCTACCAGGCGGTGGAGAGCCGGACCACTAGCGGCGGCTTTTCGTCATACGTGGCGGTTGCCCTGCAACGGCAGGTTGAGCAGGACAACCTGGCCGACCTCGTGGCCGACCTGGAGGCGGTCCACGGGCCGGTCAGTCCCGAAGAGCTCGAGCTGCGGGTGCAGGACCTGACGTGGTGACTCCGACGGTCGTCTTCGACTCTGAGGCGTTGTCGTCGGTCGCCCGCCAGGACCGTGCAGCCCTCCTCACCCTCAGCGCGGCCAAGGCCAACCGGCAACGTGTGGTGGTCCCGACAGCGGTCCTGGCCGAGGTGTTCACCGGCAAGCAGTCCGACGCGGCCGTGTGGCATGTGCTTTCTAGGGTTCTGACCTGCGACCTCACGACGTCGATCGCCGCCCGGGCTGGAGCGTTGCGTCGGCAGGCATCCAAGGTCCGCGCCAAACGCCGTGACATGACCATCGATGCCATCGTCGTCGCCACCGCCGAAGAGCTGGCTCCGGCAGTCATCGTCACTGGTGACCCTGACGACATGACCATGTTGGTGACGAACCAGCAGGTCCGCGTCACATGCCTGTGACCGGTCCGCCGATCAAGGTGAGCACACGTAACCCGTGACCAGGTGGCCAGGACAACGAGCCGAACCCTTGCAGCGGGCTCGAGGTGGGCGGTCAGATCACGGACGACCGAGCCAGGCGGCCAGGCGACGGGTCGGACCGGCGTCGGCCACCGTGGACTGCACCGGGCCGAACGGCATCGGGGCCTGGCGAGAGCTGGCGGGGATGTGCTGCTGGGCCGCGGCGAGAGCACGGGTTGCGACGTCGGCTGGGGCCTCGGCGTCTTGGCCCGTGGCGTCGGCCAGGTCCCAGCCGTGCACCAGGAACTCCATGACGTACGTGCCCAGTGCCGCCGCCCCGGGCATCTGGCTCCATGGCACGGTGACGATGCTGGTCAGCGTCGTGTCGTCCCAGACCGGCCAGAGTGCCGCTGCCCGGGTGCGGAACTCGACGGCCCAGTCCGCCGGGGGGTGGTCAAGCTCGTCAGGCACAGAGAACGGATCAGCGCCGGCGCCGATGACGCGCACCCGGTCCAGCACGGCGACGATGTGCGAGAGCAGGTCGCGGACGGTCCACTCGGTGCACGGAGTGGATGCGTCCAGCTGGTCGGGACGGGTGCCGGCGACCAGCGCGCCCACCCAGTCGAGGGTGGCGCGCAGGTCGTCGCGCGGGTCGAGGTCGGCGTTCATGGTGGTTCCTCTCGGTCGGGGACAAGAACCCACAGTGCCGTAGATACATGACATCTTGTGTCAGGTATCTCGGGCACAATCGTCAGGTGCGTGCCGCCCGCCTGCTGTCCCTGCTCTGGCTGCTGAAGTCTGGCCGGAGGCTGTCGGCCAGGCCGCGGCCGAGCTGGAGGTGTCGGTGCGCACCGTGCTGCGCGATGTCGAGGCGCTGTCCGCCGCAGGGGTGCCGGTGTACTGCGAGCGGGGACGGGCGGGTGGCCTGCGGTTGCTGCCCGGGTTCCGCACCGACGTCAGCGCACTCACCCACGACGAGGCACGCGCCCTGCTCAGCGTCGTGGCGGCCCCCAGCGCCTCGGCCCTGGGGCTGGCTGACGATCTGGCGTCGGCGCTGCGCAAGATCACCGCCGCGGTGCCCCAGACAGCCGCGATCAACCTGGCCAGGCGAGTGCTCGTCGACCCCGGTGGGTGGTTCGACGTCTCGCCCCCGCCCCTGCTCGACGACGTGCAGCACGTCGTGCTGGACGGCCGTCGGGCCCGGCTGCGCTACCGCTCCCGCGACGCCCCCCGCGCCACCGTGCGGACCGTCGACCCGTACGGCCTGGTCGCTGCCGCCGGGTTCTGGTACCTCGCCGCCCAGCGCGTGCGGCCGAGGCGAGCAGCGAGCGAGCGCGATCGTCCGACCGAGCCGGTCGAGGGTGCCCGACGCGACGAGCAGGCCCGACCGAGGCCGGCAGCGGACGGCACGAGAACCAGCAAGAAGAACAGCCAGGTGCGCTTCTACCACCTGCACCGGATCGCGTCGGTGACCGCGCTGGACGAACCGGCCCAGGTGCCGCCCAGCTTCGACCTGGCCTCTGCGTGGGCCGCGGCCCGGGCGTCGTGGCAGGCCGAGCAGCGGCCTGTCGAGGCGGTCGTCGAGGTCCGGCACGACGCCGTCGACCTGCTGCACCCCACCGTCGCGCCGCAGACCCCGCCCGACCCTGACGCCGTCGGCTGGGTCCGGCTCCCTCTGACCTTCTTCGACCTGCGCCATGCCGTGGGTGTCTGCGTCGGCATGGGCCCCGACCTACGCGTCCTGGCACCCGACGACCTGCGTTCCGCCGTGGTCGACCGCCACCGCGCCGTCCTGGACCTCTACCGGTGACTGGACTGTCCCGGGTGGATGACTTGGGCCTGCGCTGGCTCATCGGTGCCCCGGCTCATTTGCTTGCGAGCGCAACCGTTGCCGTGCCTGCGAGAGTGGCGAGGGACACCGGGAGCCAGATCGGACACTCGTCGTTGCCCCAAAGAGCCCGTGCTTGACCGCCAAACCGAGACCGTCAGGGGGGACCTATGTCCGCTGGTGGGCGTCGCGCTGGGCAACACCTGGCCGCCTGTAGGGTGAATCGCGTCGCACGTTACGTGATGCCGCGGTTGTGTGGGTATGTTGCGATATGTCTCAAGCCAGGATCTGGTTGAACATGATCGACTATCGTTCGAATGGGGCTCGCCGTGGTTTGCCATACCGCTCTTTCCCGCCGCATCGTCCCGGTCGCGGTCACGCTGCTCGGCGTCGTTGGACTGACCGTCCCCGCAGCAGCTGCTGCCCCTGTCCCGACCGCCGTGCCCGCGGCAGCCGCCATGGCTGACCTGGTCCCCACCAACGCCTTGCCGACCGTCCAGATCAACGGTGTGGTGTGGTCGCAGGCGGTGGTCGGCAACACGGTCTATGCCGGCGGCAGCTTTTCCAAGGCTCGGCCGGCAGGCTCCCCAGCCGGCAGCAACGAGGTGACCCGGACCAACCTGCTGGCGTACGACATCACCTCAGGCGATCTCGTCACGTCGTTCGACCACTCGCTGAACGGCCAGGTGCGTGCGGTGGCGGCCTCGCCTGGCGGGAGCCGTGTGTACATCACCGGCGACTTCACGCAGGTCGACGGGCAGGCACGGACGCGTGTCGCGGCGTTCAACACGGCCGACGGTTCGCTGGTCGCCGAGTTCCACCCGGTTCTGGGGTCCTCAGGCCTGGCGGTGGTCGCGACCGACTCGACGGTATACGTAGGAGGGAACTTCGCCAGTGTGGGGCAGACGGCCGGGACGCTGACCCCTCGCAACCACCTGGCCGCGTTCTCCGCGAGCGACGGTGCGGTGAGCGGCTTCCGAGCAGACGCGAACGCCGCGGTGGGGGCGCTGGCACTGACGCCGGACGGGGGCCGGCTGGCAGTCGGCGGCCGGTTCACGTCGCTGGCGGGGGCGGTCGCCTACGGACTGGGTTCGGTGGACCCGACGACGGGCGCAGCCCAGTCGTTCCCGGTGAACAACGTGATCCGCGACTATGGATCCGGCTCGGCGATCACGTCGTTGTACGCCGACTCCACAGGGATCTACGGCACCGGGTACGCCTATGGCAACGGCAACTTCGAAGGCACGTTCCGTGCGAACCCGAGCTCGGGCGCCCTGGTCTGGCTGGCGGACTGCTACGGCGACACGTACTCGGTGTACCAGATGGGTGGGACGGTGTACGACGTGAGCCACCACCACGACTGTTCGAGCACTCCTGGTGGGTTCCCAGAGGTCAACCCACGCAGGCACTACCGTGCTGGCGCATACACGCTTGAGGCCACCGGCACGGACAGCGGCTCGCGCGGGTATCCGTGGAACCACCGGGGCCAGCCGGCCCCCACCATGCACGCCTGGTACCCCAACTTCGACTTCGGCAGGGCCACGGGTATGAACCAGGGGCCGTGGCACGTCACCGGCAACGGTCGGTACCTGGCCGTCGGCGGGGAGTTCACGAGGGTGAACGGCACCCCCCAGCAGGGTCTGGTCCGGTTCGGTTCTGGCGGTGGCGCCGGTGCCATCCCCGGTGGCGGTGCTGCCGCCGGTGCCGTTCCTGGTGGCGGTGCTGCTGCCGCCGGTGCCATCCCTGGTGGCGCCGCCGCAGAAGCCAGGGCTGCAGACGTCAAGGTCACTGTGGCGTCCGACTCGTTCAGCCGCACCGTCGCCTCGGGTTGGGGCAGTGCCGACGCTGGTGGCGCATGGGTGCTGGACAGCCCCGCGGCGAACTTCTCGGTCAGCGGTGGAACCGGGTCGATGCAGGCTTCCGCCGAGAGCCAGGCTCGGGCGCGTCTGCGCGAGCTGGGCGTACGTGACGCGAGCATCACCGCGTCGTTCACGATGCCCAAGCTCGCCAACACCGGCGACACCAGGATGTGGGTCTGCTCCCGGCAGACAGGCTGGAAGGACGACTACGCGCTGGCCGCTGTGGTGGCCCCTAACGGCCAGGTCACCTCGGTGTACCTGATGGCCCGGACCAACGGGGTCGAGACCAGGCTCAAAGAGGTACCGGTGAGCGGGCTGACAGTCGCAGGCGGCAAGTCGGTGTCGCTGCGCCTGCGGACCGTCGGCGCCAACCCGACGACGCTGCAGGGCCGCATCTGGCAGACCGGCGCCGCCGAGCCCGCCAGCTGGATGGTCACCGCCACGGACACGCGAGCCTCGCTCCAGGCCGCCGGCAGCGGCGGGGTCGGCATGTACGTCTCGCGCACGACCACGAACGCGCCGCTGACGGTCCGCTGGGACAACGTGGCCGTCTCGTAGAACCCGGGTCTGTGCGCCCGGCCCGCCAGGTGGATCCACCTGGCGGGTATCGACGTCTGAGCACAGGTTCGTCGAGCTGGCGGGCGCTGTGCAGCTGGCGTGGCCGACCAGCGATTCCGCGCACGGTCGGACCGCTCGCGGCGAGCACCATCCTCACAGCAGCCGACAAGACGCCCTGAGGCGCCATGGCCTCATGAAGGACGGTGTCTGGCGTCCTGGGTCCGTAGGCCTAGAGGCTGGCCGTCAGCCTGGGACGGGTTGATGGCCAGGGCCTCAAGCCAGGGTGGTCGGGCCTGGGACACAGTTGCCCCATGGTGCGCAATCGTCGGTCTCGTGGTCTGTCGTTGCGGTGCTGCGGCGATGTGGGGGCCGGGTCGCTGGAGTACACGGGCATGGTGCTCGTGGTGGCGCTGTTGCTCGGCGGGATGGTCGCTGTGGCCCCGTCGTTGGGTTCACAGATCGCCTGCACCCTGGGCAACGCGATCACGACCATCGCTGGTAGCGACACCACCAGCTGTGCGGGGCCGGACGGGGGGCAGGCAGGGGGCGACAGCAGCCTTCCGCCGCGGTTGTCGGTCACCGTGCCCGACGACCCGACCGCCCGGGCCGGGACCGTGCAGGTGCAAGTGGAGGTCAACCCCGGCGTGACGTACACGGTGACGTCGGACCAGGCGTGGGCCGTGCCCTACGGCGACTGGGGCGACGGCAGCGGAGAAGCGTCGGTGCTGTTCCAGTCCAACGCCGGTGGTGCACGGCAAGCTACGCTGACGATCACCTCTTCGGACGGCAAGACCACGAAGGTGACCGTGACCCAGCCTGGCCAGACACAGACGTACGTCGCGTGGGGCGACTCGTACTCCGCGGGTGTGGGGACCAACCCGAGCACATGGCCCGGCGCCGACTACGACACCTCAGAACGACGCAGCCGGTGGGGCCCGATCCCCGACGCGTGGAACGAGGACGAGTGCTACCGGGCCAAAGACGGGTGGCCGCGCCAGCTGGGCGACGGCCGTCAGAGCGCCACCGCAGGCACCCCGAGCCTGGCGATGAGCACGAACAACTTCATGGCGTGCTCCGGGGCCACCTGGGACGGCACCAGCCTGACCGGCGGCACCGGGGCGGCGTCGGTCAAGGACCAGATGGACGCGACCGACCCGGAGGCCGGGGTGGTGACCCTCACGGTCGGCGGCAACGACATCGGGTTCGCTGACATCGTCACCAACTGCGTCAACCCGGTCAGCGGCGGCTTTTCGCCGAACCCCACCAAGACGGCCGAGCGATACGTGGCGAGCTGTGGGAAGGGCCTTGCTGACGGTCGTGCGCTGGTCGCACAGGACCTGGGGCCCCGACTGACCGAGGCGTTCGAGCACGCGCTGGACAGCGCTCCAGGTGCGACGATCTACGTGGTCGGATACCCGCCGGTGGTGGAGATGGACGACCTCGAGCACCGGTGGTTTTTCGGCAGGATCCCTCCGGCGAACATTCCTGCGGCAGTCCAGCTGCTCACCGACCTGAACGACAAGATCAGGGAGACGGTCGACGAGGTCAACGCCAACAGCCCCTCGGGGCCCAGGCTGGTCTACGTCGACCCGGCCGCCCCAGGCTCGCCGTTCACCGGTCACTCGGTCGGAGACTCAGACCCGTACATCAACGGGATCGTGCCGCACAAAGAGTTCAACCTGGATCCCCGAGACACGAATCCCTTACCGTCCTACCACCCCAACAGGAAGGGCAACGATGCGTACGCGCAGATCGTGGCGGGCTACATCATGGGAGACTACGGTGGCTAGGAACGTGGTGGGGTGTTGCCTGGTGCTGGTGGCCGTCCTGGGTTCGGCGGCATGCTCCGGGTCGGGCGACGGTGTGGCCACCGGGGGGACCGCGAAGGCCGTCGGCACGACCGCACCATGGGCCCGTGACGTCCAGACCGGCGACCTGATGTGGACCGTGACCCAAGACGGCCTGACGGTCACGGCCTACGACATGGGCCGAGACACGACCACGCAGGACTCCTACTTCTCCGACGACGCGACGAACGAGCCGCTGGTCAAGGCAGGCTCACCGGTCGCCATGGTCAACATCGTGCTGACCAACTCCGGTACCACCACGGCCTACGTCGCTACCGACACCCCGAGCGTGCGGGCGCTGACCACCGACCACCCCTACCCCCAGGGGCTGGAGAAGATCACCCCGGTCTCGGACCGCCAGATGTCCAGCCACGGGGTGTGGTACCACTCGACGAGGTCGCCTCACCCCGGGTACAACCCGCCCTACCCGCTCGAGCCGGGCCAGTCGTGCGCGATGGGGTTCGCCCTGCCGCTGACCCTGGGCGACGACTGGCTGTTCTTCCCCTCGGCGTACGTGTACGACACCCCCGAGACGGGGATCGGCGACATGGTGATGTTCGAAGAACAGGCCTACACCCTCACGTGATCTGTCTCGCAGCCGGAAGCGGTCCGGGGTCGCCAGCCTCGGGTTGCCCAGCCCTGCGTGCGGGTGTTCTTGCAGGTACCTGCTCGCCGGGAGGGCCGGAAACGGCTAGGTTGGGGCCATGACCTCGCAGAGTGCTGGGGCCGACCAGCGGTCCTTGGGAGAGCTCGTCGCTGCGGTGGGCGAGCAGAGCGCCCGGCTGGTGCGCGCAGAGATCGAGCTGGCGAAGGCTGAGCTCAGCGCGAAGGGCAAACAGCTGGGAGCAGGCGGGGGGATGTTCGCCGTCGCCGGTGTCCTGGCGTTCTTCGCCACTGGGACGCTCGTCGCCACGCTGGTCCTCGTGGTGGCTCTGCTGCTACCAGCCTGGGCAGCAGCGCTGGTCGTCACCATCGCCATCTTCGCTGTTGCCGCGCTGCTCGTGCTGGTCGGCAAGAAGAAGATGGACGCGGTCGGGGCACCTGCGCCGCAGGCCGCCATCGACGGGATCAAAGAAGACCTGGACGTCGTGAAGAAGGGGCTGCGACCGTGACCGACCAGTCCGACCCGCCCTACGGCACGCCCGTCGAACCAGACGCTGACCTGAGCGCCCGCGACGTGCCGGACCCCCACAGCCCGCAGACCCCCAAGAAACCCCCCACCCCGTTCAGCACTCCGCAGATGGTCGAGATCCAGGCGGAGATCGTGGCGACCCGTGCCGAGCTCGCGGCGACGGTCGACGAGCTTGCGGCACGTCTCAACCCGGGTCACCAGGCGCGGCAGGCCGCCGCAGACGTGCGCCAGCTCTTCACCAACCCGGGAACGGCTGAGCCGCGGGCACGACGGCGGGCGTTGATCGTCCTCGGGGCTGCGGCGGCAGTCACAGTGTTGGTCACTGTGGGGATCGTCCGCAGGGTGCGGCGCTGACTGGGCGGACAAGCGACAGCCTCGGGTGAATCTCACCTTGGGTGGGTAGAAGCAGCACTTTCGGGCGAAAATGCCAGCGTGTCACCTCAGCCTGGCAATTTTTCTTTCACATCAGCCGAGCTGTTGCCGGTGCCAAACTGTTATGCCGGAAAAGAGTAAGGTCGTCGGTTCTCAGCGAAGAACCGACGACCTTGACAACCGGGCCGGCTAGCCCAGCACAAACAGCGACCTCAGCTACCCAGGACCGCCGGACGTTCGTCACGTTGGACAGGAACGCCGGACAGCAGGTGCAGGACCTCCGACTCGCGATAGCGGCGGTGACCGCCGAGGGTACGCACGGCAGACAGCTTGCCCGAGCGCGCCCAGCGGGTAACCGTCTTGGGATCGACACGGAACAGACTGGCAACCTCGGCCGGCGTGAGCAGGGATTCCGACTCAACGTTCGCGGTGTGCATGGGGACCTCCCGTTCGCGCAGGGTGTAGCCGCCCTCATAGCCGGTCGAACCCTGCTCGCCACCCGCCGGACTCGGGGCTGGCTGGTCATCTGTTAACGTCACGTCAGTAAACACCATCTTCGTGTCGTTCGCACCCTGGGCGCGGTTCACCCGATCTGGGTACGTTCGTCCCTGATCAGAGCGCTGAACCGGGGTGAAGGGACCTCCCTGGCAGCCAACTCGGTGTCGAAATCTCCGCGGCTCCTGTACCGTTAGTCCTACGGAAGATGACGAGACACCACCGGGGCCGCACGTGTACGCACGTCGCCGCCCCGATTCCACGTAATGAGGGGGTCGATGCCATGGGGCGCGGCCGTCAGAAGGCGAAGCAGACCAAGGTCGCTCGGGAACTGAAGTACTACAGCCCCGAGACGAACTACGCCCAGCTCGAACGCGAGTTGGCTGGCCGCAGCGCTGTCGACACCAAGGACGGTACGTCGGACGAACCCTACGCCCAGTGGGACTGGGACGATGAGGGCTCCGACGAGCCGACCCGTCAAGGCAGCTGACCACCTGCCCGCGGCTCCGCCGCGTACACCCCTTTGGCCCAACGCTGGACCCTGCGGTGTTGTCGTGCGCGCCCGACGCCGAAAACGGACGACGAGCCAGCGCCAGGACACGTGAGGCTGCCGGTCGCGGCACACAGCACGGACGCACCAGAGCTCTGGTCGCCTGATGACGTCGATATCGACGTCGCAAGAGTAGACTACGGATTGGTAGTCTGTCGGTTCGACGTCGATATCAACGTGGGGAGGGGTCGGTGTACTCGGGGACGGTATCTAGCCCACAGTCGTTGGGGCGGATCTTGCAGCAGGCCCGGCTGGTCTCAGGGCTCTCTCAGCGCGAGCTCGCCGACCGTCTGGGCACGACCCAGCGCTACGTGTGGGAGATGGAGGCTGGCAAGCCGTCGATCTTCGTCGACCGGCTGTTCGCGGTCATGCGCGAGACGGGGATGGAGCTGACGGCGACGATCCCGAACGAGGTCGTGCTGCCAGCGCCGGTGCGCAAACGACGTGCCTGCGCCACGTGCGCCTGCAAGGAGGAGGACAGCCCCACAGCCGCCGCTGGCGACGACGACAGCGCCGCGAGCCTGCTCGCTGGTCGTACGCGCCGAGGTGCGCGCAACACCGGTGGGAACCGGGGGCACGCCCACCCGCACCACAGCGACCGGCTGACCTGAGGGTGCCCGATCTGACTGCGGCCGACCTGGTCGTCGAGCTCTACGGCACCCAGGTCGCCACGCTCGTGGGGACAGCGCGCAGCTTCGACGTCGTCGCCCACCGTGACGGGCTGGCCCGCTTCGGGCTGGACTCGACGATCGTGTCTGTGGCCGCACCACTGGCCGTCGTCCCACCACGCAACCAAGCAGCCCGGCGCCGCAACGTCTTCGCCGAGGTGCTGCCCGAGAGCCGGACGCGCACCCGTATGGCCGGCGACGCAGGTGTGGGCGACGACGACGTCATCGGGCTGCTGCGGGCCTACGGACGCGACGTGGCCGGGGCGCTGCAGATCTGGGACCCGGACCTCGACGACGAACCCAAAGCCCCAGGCACCGAGGCGCTGACCGCCGAGCAGGTCGCCGTGCTGCTGGTGCACGTCAGCGACAACCCGCTGGCCAACCGGCGCCCCGGCGGCAAGACGTCGCTGGCAGGGGTGCAAGACAAGCTGGTCCTGGTCCGCCAGGGCCGTCGCTGGGCCCGCGCGCTCGACGGGTACCCGTCCACCCACATCCTCAAACCGTCGACCACCTGGCCGACCGCCCTGTACGACGAGGAGTACGGCGCCCGGCTCGCCCGCGCGGTCGGGCTGGCCGACTACCACACCTGGATCGACACGTTCGCCGGGGTCCCAGCGCTGGTCGTCGAACGCTTCGACCGGGACCCGCACGTACCCGGCGGGCGGGTCCACCAAGAAGACTTCAACCAGGCACTCGGGGCGTCGGGCAACGCCAAGTACCAGCGTTATGGGCACAAGGTCTCCCTGGCGAAGGTCGCGGCAGTCCTGGCCAGCGTCGACCCGGGCAAGGGGGCGGTGCACCGGCTGCTGGTCATGACGACGTTCGCCGCCGCGGTCGGCAACCTCGACCTGCACGCCAAGAACCTGTCGTTGCTGCACCCGCTGGACGGCCCGGCGGTGCTGGCCCCGGCCTACGACGTCGTCCCGCTGGTCCACCAGCCCAACGACGGGGAGATGGCCATGGCTGTCGACGGCGAGTACCGCCACGCCGCGTTGACACGCGCCCACCTGGTCGCCGAGGGCGAGTCCTGGGGCCTGGACGACGCGTGCGGCACCGTCGACGAGACCCTCGACACGGTGGCCGAAGCACTGGCTGTCGAACGGCCCCACGACGACGCCTGGCCAGACCTGGCTGCCGAGCTGGCGCGGTTCACCGCCAACCTGGTGCACGGGCGTCCGGCTGGGGCACAGTGACGGCCCACCATCACGCCCAGCGCCTCGACGGGTACCCCGGCCGCTGTGGGGTCAGTCAGTGAGCGCCAGGGCGCTGTAGCGGAACTTTCCGGAGGGGTCGAGGGTGCGTTCGACTCCGGTGACGTTAGGGCCTGTGACGGCCACCTGGACGCTCTGGAGGTAGGGCAGGGTGGGCAGGGCGGTCGCCAGGTCGGTCTGGATCTGCTCGAGCGCGGCAGCGCGTTCGGCAGGGTCGGCGAGAGCGCGCAAGGCGACGACTGCGTCGTTGACCGCTTGGTCCTGGAAGTGGTTGCCCAAGAAGTTGTCGGGCAGGAAGAACGGGGTCAGGTAGTTGTCAGCGTCGGAGAAGTCCGGGAACCAGCCGAGCTGGTAGAAGGCGTAGGCGTCACCGGTGCGGCCGTCGGAGAACTGCACCCACTCGGCAGGCTGGAGCTTGACACGGAACAACCCGCCAGCCTCCAGCTGTTTTTTGATCTGGGCGAACTCGTCGGACGAGGCCGCACCGTAGTGGTCGGACGTGTAGTGCACCGTCAGCGGGACCGGGGTGGAGACCTCCGCCTCGGTGAGCACCAGTTCTGCTCGTTCGAGGGACGGACCGCCCTGGCCGTCGCCGTACAGCTGGTGCAACGGTGTGGTGGCCCCGGTCAGACCGGCCGGCACATGCGAGTACAGGGGGACGAACGTGCCTTTGTGGACGTGGTCGGACAAGATGTCGCGGTCGAGCAGGTGGGCCATGGCCTGGCGGACCGCGAGGGCTTTGACCGGGTCGGCGTCGTCGGCCGCGGCGCCGAACGGCTGGGTGTTGAAGTTGAACACCAGGTAGCGGATCTCGCCGCCGGGAGCCTCGAAGACCTTGACGGAGTCGTCAGCGCGCAGGTCGACGATGTCGGCAGGTGACAGGCTGCGGTGCGCCACGTCCACGGTGCCCTGCTGCACGTCACGTTTGAGGCTCGACGAGCGCGCGTAGTACCTGACGACGACCTTGGCGGTGCGCGGAGGGTCGAGCAGGCCCTTGTACCCACGGTTCGCCTCGTAGGTGATCTGCTGGTTGAGCTCGAAACCGGTGATCGTGTACGGGCCCGCGAAGGGAGCAGCGGCGACGATGTCAGAGTCGGAGGTGACCGCAGTGGCGTCGAACACCTCTTCGTCCACGATCGGCCCGACGGGTGAAGCCAGGACCTGCGCGAACGTGTGGTCGTCCGGGGTCTTGAGGTGGAACACCACCGTGGTGTCGTCGACCATCTCGGTGCGGTCGAGGTTCGACAGCAGCACCGACGGACCGTTGGGGTCCTTGATGGCCAGCTGGCGGTCGAAAGTGAACTTCACGTCCGAAGCGGTCAGCGCGTGGCCGTTGGCGAAGGTCAGGTTCGGTTTGAGCTTGACGGTGTACTCGGTCGGGGTGGTGAACTGCGCCGACGCGGCGATATCCGGCTCAGGGTCGGCGCTGCCGTACGGGGTGTTCATGAGGAACGGGTAGACCTGGTTCATCACCGCGAACGAGCCGTTGTCGTACGAACCAGCCGGGTCGATACCAGTGACCTTGTCGGTGGTGCCGATGGTCAGCGCACCTGCGTCGCCGCTGTCCGAGCAGCCTGTGAGCCCCGTGGCCACCACGACCATGGCGGTGGCCAGCACCAGGCCTGTACGTCGTCTCGTCATCTCAGTCCTCCCGGTGGTGCACCCCAAGTCTCGCAGTTTTCCCGCTCGTCAATCCATCAGCGTTCCACCGGCGCGCCGAGCAGCTCGGAGCGTAGCCCTCTGGCGACGTTGTCCACGGTGTACGAGGGTAGTCGCGTGCGGGCCGCCTCGGTGCCAGATCACCTGATGTTGACCCGGTTGTCCAGGGCAGACTCCAGGTCGAGCAGGTGGCGTTTGCGGTCCAGCCCCCCGGCGTACCCGGTGAGCCCGGCCGAACCCACGACACGGTGGCACGGCACGACGATCGACAAAGGGTTGCGGCCCACGGCGGCGCCGACGGCACGGGCGGCGGTGGGCCGTCCGACCGCACCGGCGAGCGCACCGTAGGTGGTGCGGTCGCCGTAAGGGACCTGGGCGAGCGCTGTCCACACCGACTGCTGGAACGGTGTGCCCACAGCCTGGGTCGGTATGTCGAACACCTGCCGGCGACCACCCAGGTACTCGTCGATCTGGGCACGAGCCACGACGAACGTCGCGTCAGGTTCCACGTAGGGTCCCAGCCGGGCGGGGGCCGGGGCTGGGTGGTGGCCCTCGAAGTACACCCCGGTGAGCACACCACCGTCGGCGACGAGGGTGAGCAGACCCAGCGCCGAGGAGACCGTCGTGTGCCTCATGGTGCCGGCAGCGCGACGTACCCAGCGTCGGTGACGGTCTGGCGACCGGCGTCGGTGTTCATCCAGTCGAAGACCTGGCGGGCGGGGCTGGTGGCCGGCTCGTCAGCCCGGATCACCACGTAGAAGTCGTTGACCCACGGGTAGGTGCCGTCGGCGATGGTCGTGTTCGTCGGTGCGACCCCGTCGATGGTCATCAACCGGATCCCGTCCACGGCGTACTGGTTGGTCACGTAGTAGTACACCGAGTAGCCCAGGGCTGTGCCGGTGTTGTCGTAGGCGGCGACCCCGTCCACCAGGTCGCCCATCTCCGCGGCGACGAGCTCTTCGGGGGGAGCAGTCATGTCGGTGCCCTGCATGACGAGCTTGCGCATGAGGGCCTGGGACCCGGACTTCTCCGGCCGCTGGAACGCCACGATCGGCGCGTCAGGACCGCCGACCTGCGACCAGCTGGTGATCTTGCCGGTGTAGATGTCGCGGACCTGGTCAGAGGTCAGGTCCTTGACCGGGTTGGACTCGTTGGTCACGAACACCAACGCGTCACGGCCGATGGGCGAGAACTCCAGCACCTTGCCGCCCGGGTCGACCTTGGCCCGGGTCTCGGTGTCTGGTTCGTAGGCCAACAGCAGGTCCGCGTTGCCGTCGGCGAGGTTCTCGTAGGCGTACGGGGTCGTGCTGAACTGCACCGAGTTGTCCGCGGTGGCAGCGTCCAGACCGGTGGTGCGCTGCAGCACCAGCTTCCCCAGCGGGATGTTCGCCGTCGAACCGTCCATCCGCGGGAAGTCCGCCGGTGCCATGAGCGGCTCGTACCCGGTGTCCGACGGGGTCGACCCGCCGCCAGACGAGGCGCACGCCCCCAGGGCCAGGACCGCGACGACGAGCAGGCTAGTGCACCGGTGCAGGTACCAGGTGTTCATCTCAATCCTCCGTGAGCTGGTAGCGGGATTCTTGGTAGAGCCAGGCGCCGGTGGAGTCGACATAACCTTGCTGGTCACCGGCGTGGACCCAGAAGTACACAGTTCCGTCGGACGCCACCACCGCGTTGGTGACGGTGGAGAACGGCGTGCGCTGGCCGCTGGCGTCCAGGACCAGGCGCAACCCGTTGCCAGACTCGCACACGACGAACGCGTCGTCGCCGGGGCTCCCCCACTCACCGACGACGTGGAACGGGGCGGGGACAGCGAACGTGGCACCTGTGGCGCTGTTGTGGACCTTGGTGCCGTCGGCGTTGGTCACCATGGTCCGCGACAGCAAGGCGGTGAACTGCTTGTCGACCGCGGACCTGGTGCCGTCGGGCAGGCTGACCAGCCAGGTACCAGCCTCGTCGACGACCAGGCACGCCCCGTGCCCCAGGTCCCACGACGACCGGCACTCGGTCGTGGACGTCGCCGGGTCGGCCAGGACGGTCAGGTCGGCGGCGAGCAGCCCAGAGGCCTTGCCGCCAGGTTCCTCGCCGACAGGGGTGACGACGTAGCCCAGGACGGTGGCCGAGGGGAAGCTGGGCGCGACGAGGACCTCGATATTCCCGTAGGCAGGGCCGACCTGGGCGAACGAGGTGTTGACGAAGTGGCTTCTCGTCTTGTCGCGCACCGGGGCGTACCCGCCGGAGAACGGGCCGGCCGAAGACCACTGCGGCGGCGCGGCCCAGCGGCCAGACTGGTCGAGGTACCCGTAGCTCCACTGGCTGTCGGTTGCCGGGACAGGCCACTCGCCGCTGGACAGCGCGGCCTGCTCCCCACCGTAGAAGTAGCCGTTACCGATCGAGACAGCGAGCACCACACGCTCGCCTGAGCGGCTGACCAGCTCGGTTGTGTGGTCGTCGCCCTCCCAGACGGAGAACAGCATCGTGTCGGCGTCCAGGACCGCGAAAGCACCGTCGGTAGGCAGGTCGGAGCGAGACAGGTCAGGCAGGGTTGCGGCCCACCAGTCCCACAGGTCGCCGTTGCGGTGCACCACCTGGACGAAACCCGGCAGAGGCCCGCACTCGGCGAGCTCGCCGGCGGCGGAGGCGACGATGTTGCCGTCGGCGTCCAGCACGTCCACCTGGTGACCGGCCTGGGCGACGACCAGCACCTTCCCAGCCGCGTCAGGGCACGTGCGGAACTTCGCGTAGCGGGGTTCGACCACCAGACGCCCAGAGGTGTCGACGAAGCCGATCCGGTCCAGCCCCAGCATCCACGGCTCGTCAAGGCGGGCCGACTGGGTGTGGTGCCACACCGGCAGCAACGGTGTGCGGGTTGTGGCCCCGGCCGGTGACGTGCTGGCGGCTGTGCGGCTGGCGGTGGGGCCGGGTGTGGCGCCGTGCGTGCAGCCGACCGCGGCGACGAGGGTCGCCGCAGTCACCAGCAATGTCGCTGCCAGTGGTCGTGTGGTTCGCATCAGGTCCTGCCTCTCGCGCCGGAGCCTACCGCGCCACCCGAGTACCGGCGTCAACCGTCAGGAGGACCTGCACATATCGAAAGGACGGCACGCTGGGCGGAACAAAGTGGCCGTCGACGACATCGTCAGACACCGTGGAGGGTGGTGCCGCCGGGGATGGCGCCGCCGAACGGTCCGAGGGTGACATCACCGAGAATGGTGACGTCTTTGCCGAAGGTCCAGTCTCCGAGCACACGCAGCGCGGTGGCGCGGCGCAGCGACGGCACGCCCTGGCCGAACCTCGCCTCGAAGGCGTCGATCGTGCGGTACGCGTCGCACAGCTCCACGACCGGTGCCTGGTCGGCGACCAGGTGCAAACGGGCGTCGTCGGTGACCTCGTAGGCGTCCGAGCGCAGCAGGGCCAGCTCGTCGGTGGTTTTCACCGGCAAGAACCGTGAACGGTCCACGACGATCGCTGTGGCACCGTCGAACACCTCCACCGCAGCACCCATCGCCGACTCGACCTGGATGACCTGCGGTGACGTGGGGTCGGTGGGGTCGACGGTCTTGAGGTTGCGGATGAGGGGAAGCCCGAGCACCCCACGGTGGTCGTGCAGGGCAGCGCGCAGGGCAGCCAGGTCCCACCACAGGTTGTTCGTGTTGAAGTAGCGGTGCCGGTTGATGTCGCAGAACAGGTCGAGCTCGTCTGGCGGGGTCTGGGCGACCTCCCGCAGGACGATCCGCCCGTCGGCACGCCGGACCGCCAGGTGGCCGCCTTTGCGGTCCATCAAGGTGCGCTGGCACAGCTCGACAGCGAAAGGGGCGCCTGTGGCGGCGAACCACCCGGCGATCTGGGCGTCGGGCCCGGCCCCCAGGTTGTCGGAGTTCGACGTCGACGCGTAGGCGAAACCCGCGTCGAGCAGCTGGTCGAGCACCCCGGCTGACAGCAGGGCCGGGTAGACGTCACCGTGCCCCGGCGGGCACCACTCCAGCTCGGGGTCTGGCGGCCACGACACCGGGGTCAGGTCGTCGGCGCGCAGCTTGGGCACCTGGGACTGCAACACGTCGCACGGAAGGCCGTCGACCGGCAGCTGCGGGTACGGCTCCAGGGCAGCGAGGGTGTCGTCGTGGGTGCGGAACGAGTTCAAGAACACCACCGGCAACCGTGCGCCCCAGCGCTCACGCGCCGCGAGCACCTGGGTCGCCAGCAGGTCGAAGAAGGTGCGCCCCTCACGCAGCGGCAGCAACGACTTGGCCTGGGCCAGGCCCATCGACGTGCCCAACCCGCCGTTGAGCTTGACGATGACGGTCTTGGCCAAGGCGGCACGGGCCTCGTCGTCGTCGACAGCCACCGCATCCAGCCGGGGCGGGTCGTCGAACGGGACGATGGACGCCTCGGGGACCAACCCCGTCGCCCCGGCCTCCAGCTGGCGGTAGTAGGAGCTGAACACCTCGACCGTCAACGGGTCGACGTGCGCGTCGTGCATCGCCTGCCGGGCGGCCCGCAGGCCCTCGTCGCTCATCGGACTCCACGGCCTGTCGTACCGGTCACACGGGGAACTCTCGGTAGATCGCCTCGACCTCGGCGAGCGGTCCGATGAGCTGGAGCACAGCTGTGGTGTTCGACCACGTGAGCATGGCCCTACCCTCACCGGCATCGGCGATGACATACCGGCCCACGTCAGAGCTGCCCACCGTCACCGGACCAGAGGCAGGCATCGTGGCGTCCTTGGGGCGCATGGCGCCGTCGGTGAACTGCGTCAGGGCCTCCTCAGCCGCCTCAGGCGTGGACCACTGCCCAGCCCGCAGGACGAACGTGGCGGACCCGCCGTCGGTGAACTCCTCGTCGTAGGCTTGCAGAGCCCCAGCGCCCATCCAGTCCTCGCTGGGCGTCGAGGACGCCAGCGCGTACTGCAGCACCTCGTCGGGCAGCCTGGCGGCGAACTCCGTCGTGGCTGGCCGGTCCACCGGACGGATCGTGGGGGTAGGCCGCTCGACAACCCGCGGCACGGTGTCGGCGTCGGCGTCAGCCGGGCCGTCGCGTCCGCTGAAGACGAGCCAGCCCCCCACAGCGGCGGCCACCGCCACCACCGCGATGACCAACAGGAGCAGCATCGGGCGGCCGCGCCGGGCCGGGGTCGGCACGACCGGGACCGGCGAGGACTCAGTGCCAGGCGGACGACGGGTTCGCAAAGGACCCCGGCTCGGACGCGTGGACGACGGTGGCATGGGTATCTCTCCTTGTGCTCTGGCAACAGCCTACTCACGCTTTGTCCACCAGGACGACCGCGAACGAGGCGCGTCCGGCACGAACCGGACCTGCCGTGTCAGTGGTCGCCCGTAACGTTCGGCCTATGAGCACCACGACGACGCGCCGTCCGCCCCGACCTGTGTTCCGCTGCGCCGACTGCCAGGCGACGACACCACGCTGGGTGGGCCGGTGCCCCCAGTGCCAGGCGTGGGGCACTGTGGCGCAGGCCGGGCCCGTAGGGCTGCTAGCGCAAGGCACCACCGCGACAGCGCCAGCCACCGCCGCCGTGCCTATCGACGAGGTCGCGGCGCACGGCGCCCAGGCCCGTCCGACCGGGGTTGACGAGCTGGACCGGGTGCTCGGCGGTGGGCTGGTCCCTGGGGCGGTGGTGCTGCTGGCCGGCGAGCCCGGGGTGGGCAAGTCGACCCTGCTGCTGGACGTCGCGGCCCGGTCGGCGCGGGCGGGGCGCACCGTGCTGTACGTGACCGGGGAGGAGTCGACAGCGCAGGTGCGTTCACGTGCCGGTCGGATCCGGGCGCTGGACCCGTCGTTGCTGCTCGCCGCGGAGAGCGACCTGGCAGCGGTGCTCGGGCATATCGACGCGTGCGCCCCAGGGCTGCTGGTCGTGGACTCGGTGCAGACGGTCGCCTCGTCACAGGTCGACGGGGCTCCCGGTGGGGTGGCGCAGGTGCGGGAGGTGGCTTCGGCGCTCATCGCCGTCGCCAAGACGCGCGGGATGCCGGTGGTGCTCGTCGGGCACGTCACCAAAGACGGGTCGGTGGCAGGCCCGCGCACCTTGGAGCACCTGGTGGACGTGGTGTGCCAGTTCGAAGGCGAACGCACCTCGCGGCTGCGCCTGCTGCGTGCGACGAAGAACCGCTACGGCCCTACTGACGAGGTCGGCTGTTTCGAGATCTCCGAGCACGGCATCGTCGGGCTGGCCGACCCGTCGGGCCTGTTCTGCTCGCAGGTGCTGACCGACGTGCCCGGCACCTGCCTGACCGTGGCCCTCGAAGGCCGTCGTCCCCTGCTCACCGAGGTCCAGGCCCTCGTCGCCCCCACCGGCGCAGCCAACCCCCGCCGCACCACCTCCGGGGTGGACGCTGCCCGTGTGGCCATGGTCCTGGCGGTGCTGTCACGACGTGTCGGGGTGGGCCTGGCCGACCAGGAGGTGTACGTGTCGACCGTCGGCGGCGCCCGCGTCGGCGAACCTGCCGCCGACCTGGCCGTCGCGCTGGCTGTCGTCAGCTCCCGCCTCGACCAGCCTCTGCCCCGCGGCCTGGTCGTCGTCGGCGAGGTCGGCCTCGCCGCCGAGATCCGCACTGTGTCCGGCGTCGACCGCCGCCTTGCCGAAGCCGCCCGCCTAGGGATGACGCGCGCCATCGTCCCCGCCACCGTCGCCGACTCTCTGGCCGTCCCCGACAGTATGCACGTACGCCCCGCCCGAGACCTCCCCGAAGCCGTCAGCCTCATCCACCCCGAGCCCTAGAGTCCTGGGGCACGAGCGTCTCCATCGTCGGACGGTGGGGACGGCGGACACGGTGGGGACGGTTCCGAGACGGTGGGGACGGTTCCGAGACAGCGAGACGGTGGGGACGGTTCCGAGACAGCGAGACGGTTCCGAGACAGCGAGACGGTGGGGACGGTTCCGACTGTCTTGCGGACCGGCGCCAGCGGCGCAGGTCCCAGCAAGACTGCGGAACCGTCCCCACAGTCTCGCCCCCAAGACACAAGTGTCCCCAAACACAGAAAGCCCCTCTGACCTCGCAAGACATAGGAACCGTCCCCACTGTCTTGCGACTGGCGTTTTCCGGAACGTCATGTCTGGGCCATCGCGATGTCGCTCCCCCGCAGCTGGGTTGGCAGCATGGTGGGTCACACTGGGAATGTGCTGAACGCGTTCACGGGGTTTTTCATCATCGGGGTCATCATCACCGCGGGGTACCTGGTGGCACGGCTGCGCCTGGTGGGCGAGGGCGCGGCGACTGTGCTCAACAAGATGGCGTTCTTCGTGACGATGCCGGCGCTGCTGTTCACGGTGGTCTCCACCGCCGAGGTGTCCTTGTTCTTCTCGTGGTTCGCTCTGGTGGCAGGGGTGTCGGCACTGGTCACCGCAGGGTTGTACGTCGTGGCGTCGCGGTTGTGGTTCCGCACGTCGTTGCCGGACACCACCATGGGGGCGGCCTGCTCGAGCTATGTGAACTCCAACAACATCGGGCTGCCGGTGGCGGCGTACGTGATCGGCAACGCGCAGTACGTCGTGCCGCAGATCTTGGTGCAGGTGCTGGTGTTCTCGCCGGTGGTCTTGGGGGTGCTCGACCTGTCGACGAAAGGCCGGGTGCGGGTGCGCGACGTGCTCGCCCAGCCCGTGCGCAACCCGATCGTCGCAGCCACCGGTGCTGGTGCTGTCGTGGCGGTGGGCGGCTGGACGGTGCCGACGATGGTCTCTGCCCCCCTGGCCGAACTTGGTGCCGCGGCGGTGCCGATGGTGCTCTTGGCGTTCGGGGCAGCCCTGCACGGGCACCGCCCTTTGAAGGCTGGTACGCAGCGCAGCGCGGTGCTGGTGGCCACCGGGCTGAAAGTGGCGGTGATGCCCGCAGTGGCCTTCGGCCTCGCCCTGGCGCTGCGCCTGCCCGACGAGCTGGTGTTTGCCCTGGTCATCACCACAGCGCTGCCCACAGCCCAGAACATGAACAACTACGCCGCCCGGTACGGCCGCGGCCAGGTGCTGGCCCGCGACATCGTCTTGCTGACCACCCTGGTGTCAGTCCCGGTGATCTTGGCGCTCACCGCTGTGTTCCACCATTGAGCCTGGACACGGCTTGTCGTCCCTTAGGCTGTCGGCATGTTCACGATGGTGCCCGCGCTCGGGCCAAGCTGGTTGGACCCGCAGTCCCTGATCGACTCGTTCGGGACGTGGGCGCTGCTGGGGATCATGGTGGTGATCTTTGTCGAGGTCGGGCTGCTGTTCCCGATCCTGCCCGGTGACTCGCTGCTGTTTACCGCCGGTGCCCTGGTCGCCAGCAAGGAGCTAGACATCGGTATCGGTATCGTGCCGCTGTCGCTGATCTTGGTCCTCACCGCGTTCGCCGGCACCCAGTCGGGGTACGGGATCGGCCGGTTCGTCGGGACCAAGCTGTTCGACCGGCCTGACGGGCGGATCTTCAAACGCAAGCACATCGACATGACGCACGCGTACTTCGACAAGTACGGGGGGCGGACCCTGGTCATCGCCCAGTTCATCCCGTTCGTACGGACCTACGCCTCGGTGGCCGCCGGGGTCGGGCGGATGCCGTACCGGCACTTCGTGAAGTTCAACTCCATCGGCGTCGTGCTGTGGGCAGGTGGGGTGACCTGGCTGGGGTACCTGCTCGGTCGTCTGCCCTTCGTCGCCAAGAACATCGAGGCCCTGCTGGTCCTCATCGTCTTGGTGTCGGTGTCCCCGGTGATCGTCGAGGTGCTGCGAGAACGGCGCAAACGTCGTGCTGAGACCCCCGAGTCCCCACAAGTCCCCGAGTCTGCGCAGCCCGAGGAAGCCTGACTCACAGACCCAGGTCGGCCAGGGTGTACAGGTAGTGGTAGGCGACGCCGAGGGCTTCGATCTTCTCGCGGGCACCGGTCGCGCGGTCGACGATGACAGCCACGGCCGCCACCTGCGCCCCGGCCTCACGGGCAGCCTCGACAGCGGCGATCGGTGAGCCGCCGGTGGTGGACGTGTCCTCCAAGACCACCACACGCCGTCCAGCGATATCAGGGCCTTCGATCCGCCGCTGCATCCCGTGCGTCTTGGCCGCCTTACGCACGACGAACGCATCCAGGCTCTGGCCACGGGCTGCGGCGGTGTGGACCAGGGCCGTGGCGATCGGGTCAGCACCGAGGGTGAGCCCGCCGACGGCGTCGACCTGGTCAGGTCCCAGGCCCAGGTCGGCGAGCTGGTCCGCCATCACCTGGCCGACCAGCGGCGCCCCAGCGTGGTGCAGCGTCACCCGGCGCAGGTCCACGTAGTAGTCGGCCTCGCGCCCCGAGGCCAACGTCACTTTCCCGTGCACCACGGCGAGGTCGCAGATCAGTTCACGGAGCTGGTCGCGGGGATTCACGTCGCCAGGGTACCGGCAGGCGTCAGGCCAGGCGGTTGTGGCGGTCGGCGAGCATGTTCGCGTCCGGGCGAGACAGTGGGGACGGTTCCTCAGTCTTGCCCACCGCGCCGCAAAACGGCGCAGCGGGCAAGACAGCAGGAACCGTCCCCACTGTCTCGCCCTCCGATGACCGGGTCACACTGGGTCGGCTGGGTCTTCGGGGCTCTCGTCGGGATGTTCGTCGGGGGGGTTGACGATGGCGTCGCGCAGGTGGGTCAGGGAGCGGACTGCTGCGCGGGGCAGGAGCTTGAGGGCGGTCGCGGCGGTCTGGTAGCGCAACGAGGGGGTGGACAGGACCGTTCCGCGGCGTACGTCAGACAGGGCGCAGGCCACGACGGACTCGGTGTCGAGCCAGGCGATCTCGGGGTAGGCGTGGACATCCACACCGGCACGGTCGTGGAACTCGGTGCGGGTCAGGCCTGGACGAAGGCACGTCGCGGTCACACCGGTGCCGTCCAGCTCGACGGCCAGCGCCTCGGTGAAGGTCTGCACCCACGCCTTGTGGGCCGAGTACGCGGACGTCGCCATGAGCCCGGCGACCGAACCGACGTTGAGGATCGCCCCGCGCCCCCGCGCGCGCATGGCCGTCGCCGCTGCGTGGGACAGCACCATGACGACGCGGACCATGACGTCCAGCGCCTGCTCCTGGCTGGCCAGGTCGTCATCGACGAACGGCAGGGCCGGGGCATACCCCGCGTTGTTGATCAGCAGGCCCACAGGACGTTCGGCGGCGGCAAGACGGGCCGCGACCCGGTCGACGTCGCCGCGGTCGCTCAAGTCGGCGACGAGCACCTCGGTGCGCACACCTGCTGCAGCGCGCAGCTGTCCGGCCAGGTGCTCGAGCCGCTCGCGGTCACGGGCCACGAGGACGAGGTCATGCCGGGCGGTGGCCAGCTGCCAGGCGAACTCCAGGCCGATGCCGGCGCTGGCGCCGGTGACGAGTGCGGTTCCCATGACCACAGCCTACGGAACTGCGCGCGCTGCGACGAACTTCGTGCCTCGGTCGTGGCCCACCCGGTGCCGCCAGGGCCGCCATGTGGACATAGGTCTCGGGCGGCGACGACGCTGGCGCGCAGCAGGTGGTGGGACACCGCTGGATCAGGGCAGATGACGTACAGCCCAGGCGTAGATGGCGATAGCGGCAGCGGCACCGAGGTTGAGCGAACGGGTCGAGCCGTGCTGGGTGATGTGCGCCACGGCCTGGCACCCGGCGACGGCCTGGGGGCTCAGCCCGGTGGACTCGGTGCCGAACAGCAGCACGCACCCACGTGGCAGCGGGTACGTCTCGATAGGCACCGACCCGTCGATGTTGTCCACGCCGAGCACCGGCAGTCCGGCCGCACCCGCCCAGGCGAACAGGTCGGCGGTGTCGCCGTGGTGGTGCAGGTGCAGGTAGCGGTCGGTGACCATGGCCCCGCGACGGTTCCAGCGGCGCCGGCCCACCACATGTATCCCGGCGACGTTGTAGGCGTTCGCGGTACGCACCACCGACCCGACGTTCAGGTCGTGCGCGGTGTTCTCGAACGCCACGTGCAGCGGCGATCGGTGGGTGTCCAGGTCGGCCACGACGGCTTCGACCGACCAGTACCGGTACTGGTCGACGACGTTGCGGCGGTCCCCTTCAGCGAGCAGGGCGGGGTCGTACGGCGAACCAGGGCCCACCGGCGGCCAGGCGCCAGGTCCCCCGGGCCACGGCCCCACCCCGACCTCGTCGTCCACCTGGGTTCCTCTCACCTCGTGGTCAGGGCCGTTTCGTCCACGGTCAGCCCCCAGTGTGCCAGCCCCCCAGGCGCAGAACCGCCGTTGTTCACTAATACCGCACCTGGGGACGACTTGGAGGGGGTGAGCGTGGAAGACTCGGACAGACCGGCACGTCTACCACGAGGAGAGACAATGGCTATCGCAACACCTGAGGTCTACGCCGAGATGATCGACCGGGCGAAGGCTGGCTCCTTCGCCTACCCGGCGGTCAACGTGACGAGCTCGCAGACCCTCACCGCGGCCCTGCAGGGCTTCGCCGACGCTGAGTCCGACGGGATCATCCAGGTCTCGGTCGGCGGTTCGGAGTACGCGTCGGGGGCGACCGTCAAGGACCGCGTCGCCGGGTCCCTGGGCCTGGCCGCCTACGCGGCGCAGGTGGCCAAGAACTACCCGGTGACCATCGCGCTGCACACCGACCACTGCACCAAGCAGAACCTGGACAGCTGGGTGCGTCCGCTGCTGGCCATCGAGGCCGAGCAGGTGCGCAGCGGCGGGCTGCCCACGTTCCAGTCGCATATGTTCGACGGGTCCAACATCCCGCTGGACGAGAACCTCGTCATCTCCGCCGAGCTCATGGAGCTGTCGGCCGCGGCCCGCACGATCCTGGAGATCGAGGTCGGGGTCGTCGGCGGCGAGGAGGACGGCCACACCGCAGAGATCAACGACAAGCTCTACACCACCGTCGAGGACGGCCTTGCGACCGTCGCGGCGCTGGGAACCGGTGAAAAAGGCCGCTACCTGACCGCACTGACCTTCGGAAACGTGCACGGTGTGTACAAACCGGGCGCTGTTCAGCTGCGGCCAGAGATCCTCAAGGAGATCCAGGACGCCGTGGGCGCGAAGGTCGGTATGGACAAACCGTTCGACCTGGTGTTCCACGGTGGGTCAGGCTCCTCGGCGCAGGAGATCTCCGACGCGGTGGATTACGGCGTCATCAAGATGAACATCGACACCGACACCCAGTACGCCTTCACCCGCCCGGTGGCCGGCCACATGTTCACCAACTACGACGGTGTGCTCAAGGTCGACGGTGACGTAGGCAACAAGAAGACCTACGACCCGCGGGTGTGGGGCAAGGCCGCCGAGGCCGGTATGGCTGCGCGTCTCGTCGAAGCGGCCACCGAGCTGCGCTCGGCCGGGAAGAAGATGTAGGTGCCTGCCCGTGCGTCTGGGCCCCGGTCCGCCACGGCGGGCCGGGGCTGGGCGTGCTCCAAACCACCCGGCTCGACATCACCCGGAACATCACCCCCGACCAGCCTAGTGCGGAGCTCGCCCAGACAGGCGAACACGTCCGCTGCAGCGCACGGGACGGTGAGGACGCCTGACCGAGGGGGCGCCCCGGGCACCGCATGTCGCCGGGGCGCGGAACGCTCGTGGGGACCGGAAGGTTGCTTACTCGTCGTTCTCGACGTCAAGCAACTCCCCAATACGAGTGACTTCCAGCAGGAACCGAACGGTGGGTGGCACCCTCAGCAACCGCACCCGGTGCGGGCTGCGGATCGACAGCCTGGCCAAGAACGCCACCCCCGAGGAGTCCATGAACGTCACATGCCGGGTGTCGACCTCGATCGGCAGAGCCTGGCGTTCCGCCTCGGCAGTCGCCTCGGCCAGCTCGGCCCCCAAGTCGGCATCTACCTCGCCAGACAGCACTATCCGGGTACGGTCTGGCTCGACCAGCACCTGGACGGCACCTGGTTCGCCCAGCACGACCGAAGCCGTGCTCTCGGGCGGCCTACCCTCTCGCACGGCACTCCTCCTGTTGGTCTCGCCCTCCAGACTACTCATCACACAACGCACGGTAGACGATTATGACGACTGTGAACACCCCCCTTTCGGCGTGTGATGCCGCCACGATCGAAAGATCGCTGGGACGCGCGCTGGTGTCTTCGGGTGTTCCCTGGCTCGCCGTGGACTCCACACTTCGTCCGATTTGGGTGAATGATGCGTTCGTCCGCGAGGTCGGTATGACGCTGGAGGTGCTCGCCAGTCACCCGGGCTCGCTGCTGCGCCACCCAGGAGTACGCCTTTGTGACGCCGAGGCAGTGTTCGCCGCTCTGGCCGAGCTGCGCGAGTCCAGCCAGGTGTTGCATATCCGCCTGGGCGACCGGACGTGGGAGACGGTGCACGTCACTGCGACCCCGGTCCTCGACGGTGACAAGCTCGAGATGTGGCTCGTCCGCGTGGACACTTCCCCGGGCGATTTGGTCCAGACGCTGGTCAAACGCGAGCGGCGTGACCTCCAGATCCTGGCCGACGTGGCCCAGGTCTCGACCAACCTGCAGTCCACCGGGGACCTGGAAGCCACGGCCCGGGTACTGGTCACCTCTTCGGTGGTGCGCCGCGCAGACTTCCTCGTCGACCTCGGCGACACCGACGGCGAACCCGACGACCCGGCCCTGCAGGTGCTCAACGGCACCACCGACGGCATGGCCGACCTCGACCTGTCGCTGGACTACCCCGTCGGTTCTCTGGCCCACCGGGTCGCGGCCCGGCTGCGCGAGCACGCCCAGCCCGACGACCCCGGGATCGTCACCTTGCTCGCCGTCCCGGCCCGTCACTCGGTCGTCGGGCTGCTCGCGGTTGTCCCCCTATCGGGTGTAGGGATGGCGGGGCTGGATCAGGCAACGCTCGGTTTGTTGCGCGTGTCGGCTCGGCGTGTCGGAACGTCGCTGGAGAACTCGACCCTGTACCTGCGCGCCCACCGTCTCGCCGAGACCATGCAGCGGTCGATGCTGCCCCACCAGGCCGAGATCGACGGGCTTGACGTGTGGACTTACTACGCGCCGAGCATCGTCGACACCCAGATCGGCGGCGACTGGTACGACATCTTGCCCATACGGCCCGGGACTGCGGGAGTGGTCATCGGCGACGTCGTCGGCCACGACGTGGAGGCTGCCGCGACCATGGGCCAGCTGCGGGCCGTCGTGCGTGCCTACGCGCTCGAGGGCAGCCCACCCGAGCAGGTGCTGACCCGTCTGGACCAGATCGTCGCCGGGATGCAGGTCCCGCGGGCCGCTGGTGTGGTGTGCTCGACCCTGACCGCCGCCGACGACGGGTGGCAGATGGACTACTGCCGCGCCGGGCACCTGCCCCCGCTGCTGCGCCGTGACAGCTCGGTGACCTACCTCAACGACGGACGCGGACCGATGGTCGGGTTCGGCCAGGACGCTTCGCGCACCGGTGCGACGACCGTCCTGCGGCCCGGCGACGTGGTGGTCTACTACACCGACGGTCTTGTCGAGCACCGTGGGCGCAATATGCGCGACGGTCTGGACGTGCTGGCCCAGGTGGTGCGCGACGCCACCGGCCCAGACGCCGCGACCATCGGCGAGGAGGTGCTGTCACGACTGGCCCGCCACGCCGAGGACGACATCGCCGTCGTCGTGGTGAGGGTGCCCGTCCACACGAGCACCCCCCTGGTCGACGGGCGCCGCCGCAGCGCGCTGCCGCACGACCCGTCCGCGCTGCGTATCGCCCGCCAGGCTGTGCGCTCAGCCTGTTCTGAGTGGAACCTGCCGCGGTGCAGGTCCGCCGAGCTGGTGGTCTCAGAGCTCGTCGCCAACGCCGTCAACCACGGCTGGGGCGACCTGACGCTCCAGCTGGCCGACGTCGGCGAGGCCCTGCGTATCGAGGTCGCAGACGACAACCCAGCCCCGCCGGTGGCCACCGACGGGCACCCGGACCGTATCGGCGGGTTCGGTATCAAGATCGTCGAACAGCTCGCCGACTGGGGATGGCGCCAGACGTCCGCCGGCGGCAAGGTCGTGTGGGCGAAGATGCGCGCCGCCGACGACGACGACGAGGTCTAGGGCGCGTCTGGGCGCGGACCTGTCAGCCTGGGTGCGGCGACAGCTCGCAGGTGTGGTCGCGGTCGATCTCGAACAGGTCCACGGCGCCGCAGACCTCCAAGACGAACTCGTCGCGCGGGGCGATACCGCGCAGCACAGTCTTGCCACCGTGCTCGGCAGCGGTCCTGGCCAACGAGATGAGGAACCCAGCACCCGCAGAGTCCATGAACTCGACCTGGCACATGTCCACGACGAGCATGGGACGCGCCAACCTGTTGACCCGCGCCGCCAGCTCGGGGAACTGGTCACGTTCTGCAAGGTCAAGGTCTCCGCCGACGACGAGGGTCACTGTGGTCGGCGAGGTAGCGACGTCGATCACGCGCACACCTCTTTCGCTCCGGGTATTCGCACGAGGGTATTGTCTCCGCCCCGGGACCGCGCGGCGGGGCACCTGTGGGGGGTGTGTCCGGCCCCCGAGGCAACAACCACCCGGTGGCACCCATGCCGCAAGCACACGTCGGCGGGGTACTCTCGCACATGCGGCGCCGGTCCTGGCGCTTGCTGCGGCAGCGAAGAAGGAGTTCAACCATGCCTGCTGTGGTGGTGCTCGGGGCGCAGTGGGGCGACGAGGGCAAAGGCAAAGCGACCGACCAGCTCGGTGCGGCGACCGACTACGTCGTGAAGTTCAACGGCGGCAACAACGCCGGGCACACGGTGGTGGTCAGCGGCGAGCACTACGCCCTGCACCTGCTGCCGTCGGGCATCTTGTCGCCGGGGGTGGTGCCGGTGATCGGCAACGGCGTGGTGATCGACCTCGAGGTGCTGTTCCGCGAGATCGACGACCTGGCCGCGCGCGGGGTGGACACCTCGGCGCTGGTGGTCTCGTCGAACGCTCATGTCATCGCCGGGTACAACCGGACTGTGGACCGGGTGATCGAACGGTTCTTGGGGGCACGCAAGATCGGCACCACCGGGCGCGGTATCGGCCCGACCTACGCCGACAAGATCAACAGGATCGGCATCCGCGTCCAAGACCTGTTCAATCCCGACATCCTCGCCCAAAAGGTCACCGGGGCGTTGGCGCAGAAGAACCCCATGCTCGTCAAGGTGTACAACCGCCGGGCCGTGACCGTCGCCGACACTGTCGAATCGTTGCTGGAATACGCCGACCGGCTGCGCCCGATGGTCGCTGACACCCCCTTGCTGCTCAACGAGGCGCTCGACGCCGGGCGCACCGTCGTGTTCGAAGGCGGCCAGGCCACGATGCTCGACGTCGACCACGGCACGTACCCGTTCGTCACCTCCTCGTCGGCGACCGCTGGCGGGGCGTGCACCGGCTCAGGCGTCGGCCCGACCCGTGTCGACCGGGTCGTAGGTGTGGCCAAGGCGTACACCACACGTGTGGGCGAAGGACCGTTCCCCACCGAGCTGGACGGGCCGCAGGGCACCTGGCTGCGCGAGGCTGGCGGCGAGTACGGCACCACGACAGGCCGTCCGCGGCGCACCGGCTGGTACGACTCGGTGGTGGTGCGCTACGCCAGCCGCGTCAACGGTCTGACCGACCTGGTGCTGACCAAGCTCGACGTGCTGACCGGCCTGGACAAGATCCCCGTGGCCGTGGCGTACGAGGTCGACGGGCGCCGTGTCGACCAGATGCCCGACAACCAGTCCGACTTCCACCACGCCACCCCGGTGTACGAAGAGCTGGACGGCTGGGACGAGGACATCAGCGCCGCCCGTACGTTCGAGGACCTGCCTGCCGCAGCCCAGCGGTACGTGCTGGCCCTGGAGGATCTGTCAGGCGCACGCGTGTCGGTGATCGGTGTCGGCGCGGACCGCCAGGCGTCGATCGTCCGCCACGACCTGCTGCCGGGTGAGCGAACACTGGTCAGGGGTCGGTGAACCCCGGCCAGCAGGGTCTGCGCTGGCAGCGCGGTTGTCCCGACCAGCGGACAGCCCCGTCCCAGGACCCGCACCGCGCGCCTTTTCACCTCGTCGAGGACTAGACTCGGTCTGGCGTGGATTGTACCCGCCAGAAGGCTGGTGCTTCTTCAACCGCAATTGGGGTTCAGATTGCGCTGAAGACCCGTCATCGTAGAAGTACGGCCATCCTCACCGTCGAGATGAACGACAACAGGAGCGATACGCATGACAAACACCACCCCCGTCCCGCCGGCCCCCGCAGGCCCAGGCCACCCCCGCCTCCTGGCGTGGATCGCTGAGGTCGCCGAGATGACGATGCCGAAGGACATCGTGTGGGTCGACGGCTCCGACGCCCAGCGCCAGGCCATCACCGAACAGCTCGTGGACGCCGGCACGCTGATCAGGCTGAACCCCGAGCTACGGCCTAACTCCTTCCTGGCGCGGTCGGACCCGTCCGACGTCGCCCGGGTCGAGTCCCGCACGTTCATCGCCTCGCAGAACCAGGCCGACGCCGGACCGACCAACAACTGGCGCGAGCCCACCGAGCTTCGCGCCGAGCTCAAAGAGGTTTTCGCCGGCTCCATGAAGGGCCGGACGATGTACGTCATCCCCTTCTCCATGGGTCCGCTGGGCGGCCCGATCTCCCAGCTGGGTATCGAGCTGACCGACTCGCCGTACGTGGTGCTGTCCATGCTGGTCATGACACGCGCAGGCAGCGAGGCGCTGGAGCTGCTGGGCGACGACGGGTTCTTCGTTCCCGCCCTGCACACCCTCGGCGCACCCCTGGGCGACCACGAGGCCGACGTGCCGTGGCCCTGCAACGACACCAAGTACATCGTGCACTTCCCCGAGACCCGCGAGATCTGGTCGTACGGGTCCGGCTACGGCGGCAACGCGCTGCTGGGCAAGAAGTGCTTCGCGCTGCGTATCGCCTCGGTCATGGCCCGCGACGAAGGCTGGCTGGCCGAGCACATGCTCATCTTGCGCCTGACCTCCCCCACCGGCTCTGTGCACCACCTGACGGCGGCGTTCCCGTCGGCCTGCGGCAAGACGAACCTTGCCATGCTGCGCCCGACGATCCCCGGCTGGAAGGTCGAGACCATCGGCGACGACATCGCCTGGCTGCGCGCTGGCGCCGACGGCCGCCTGCACGCGATCAACCCCGAGGCCGGGTTCTTCGGTGTGGCGCCGGGTACCGGTATGGCCACCAACCCCACCGCCATCGAGTCGCTGACCCACGACGTGGTCTTCACCAACGTCGCACTGACCGACGACGGTGACGTGTGGTGGGAAGGCCTGACCGACGACGCCCCCGACCACCTCATCGACTGGCTGGGCAACGACTGGACCCCCGACTGCGGGCGCGTCGCCGCGCACCCCAACAGCCGGTTCACGGTCCGCGCCGACCAGTGCCCGATCATCTCCCCCGACTGGGAGAAGCCCGAGGGTGTGCCGATCGACGCCATGCTGTTCGGTGGCCGCCGGGCCTCCAACGTCCCGCTGGTCATGGCTGCGCGCGACTGGGCGCACGGGGTGTTCGTGGGTGCGACTGTGGCCTCCGAGCAGACCGCTGCGGCCGAAGGTGCCGTCGGTTCGCTGCGCCGCGACCCGTTCGCCATGCTCCCGTTCTGCGGCTACGACATGGCCGACTACTGGGGCCACTGGCTCGACGTGGGCGCTGAGCTGGCCGCCAAGGGCGTGGAGGCGCCGGCGATCTTCTCGGTCAACTGGTTCCGCAAGAGCGCTGACGGCAAGTTCCTGTGGCCGGGCTTCGGCGACAACTCCCGTGTCGTGGCGTGGGCCCTGGACCACCTCGACGGCAAGGCCCCTGGTGTGGCCAACGCCCTGGGTGTCGTCCCGGCCCCCGGCGAGCTCAACCTCGACGGCCTGGACCTGTCCGAAACCGCTCTCGAAGAGCTGTTCCGCGTCGACCCCGACGCCTGGCTCGCCGAGGCTGACCTGACCGAGGAGTACTTCGGCCAGTTCGGCGACAAGGTCCGCCCCGAGCTGTACGACCAGCTCGCCACGCTGCGGGCGAACCTGCAGGCTGCCAAGGACTGACCTCGTACGACCAACGACGGGCCGGGACGATGTCCCGGCCCGTCGTCGCGTCTTACGTAGGTCTCCTGTGGTCACAGGCCGGGGGTGGTGATCCGCCCTTCGGCCGCGGCGGTGGCGATGTCGGTACGGTGCTGGGAGTCAGCGAGGCGGATCTTGTCGACCCCGGTGTAGGCGACGGTGCGGGCCGACGGCAGGTCGTCACCGACACCGACGACAGACAGGACCCGTCCCCCCGACGAGACCAGCGCGCCGTCACGGGCGGTGGTACCAGCGTGCAGGACGTGCACCCCGTCGACCGTGCCGGCAAGGGCGACACCGGTGATGACGTCGCCGGTGCGGGGGGTGGCAGGATAGTTCGCCGAGGCGATGACGACGGTGACGGCGGCATCGTCGTGCCAGGTCAGGGGACCGTGGTCAGCGAGGTGGCCGGTGGCTGCGGCCAGCAGGAGCGTGCCGAGCGGGTCGGCCAGGCGGGCGAGGACGACCTGGGTCTCGGGGTCGCCGAAACGGGCGTTGAACTCCACCACCCGCAGACCACGGGAGGTCAGCGCCAGGCCGCAGTACAGGACGCCGACAAACGGCGTGCCGCGGCGGGCCATCTCGTCGATCGTCGGCTGGGCGACACGTGTGACCACCTCGTCGACGAGAGTCGCCGGCGCCCACGGCAACGGCGAGTAGGCGCCCATACCGCCGGTGTTGGGGCCCGTGTCGCCGTCGCCGATCCGTTTGAAGTCTTGCGCGGGGGCCAGGGGGACGACGTTCGTACCGTCGCACAGGACGAACAACGACACCTCGGGTCCGTCGAGGTACTCCTCGACGACGACCCGCCGCCCAGGGCGGTCCAGGCAGGCGCGGGCGTGGGCCAGCGCCGCCTGCGCGTCGTCGGTCACCACGACGCCTTTGCCGGCCGCCAGGCCGTCGTCCTTGACCACGTGCGGTGCCCCGAACTCAGCCAGCGCGGCGGCGACCTGGTCGATGTCGTCGCAGGTGCGTGACGCGGCGGTCGGAACCCCAGCAGCAGCCATCACTTCTTTGGCGAACGCTTTCGACCCTTCCAGCGCGGCTGCGGCGCCTGACGGCCCGAAGCACGGCACACCCGCCTCGCGCACGGCGTCGCCCACCCCGGCGACCAAAGGCGCTTCTGGCCCGACGACGACGAGGTCGACACCCAGCCGCACCGCCAGCGCAGCGACCGCCGCCCGATTCATCGCGTCGACTTCGTGCAGGTGCGCGACATCCCCGATCCCAGGGTTCCCGGGCGCCGCGTGGACCGCGGTCACCTCCGGATCAGCCACCAACGCCCGTACCAGCGCGTGCTCCCGCGCTCCGCTCCCAACCACAAGGATCTGCATGGCCCATGACCCTACTGTGTCCAGGCCTGTCACCAACAACGACGGCGGGCCAGACCCGGCGGGCCGAACACCCACCCCAGAAGAGCGTTGGCATCACGCGGGCGGTTGCACGGTGTGCACGACGTCCCCGGCGTGGATGCGGTGCTCGGTCGTCTCGTCGGCGATGACGAGGCAGGCGTCGTCGGCCAGGCGCAGGGCTTGGCCGACGAGGGTCGCACCTCCTGGGAGGGTGGCTTGGACGCGGCGGCCCAGGGTCGTGCACATACCGCAGACCTCGTCGGGGAGGTTCGCGTCGGCGGCGCACCAACGGCCCAGGACCTGCGCCAGCTCGGTGGCCACGGTGACGAGCAGCGCCTCACGGTCGGTGGGGCCGCCGACCAACGCCAGGGACGTGGCTGTGGGAACCGGCAGCTCAGCGGCTTGCTGGGTGACGTTCAGACCGACACCGACGGCCACGGCGCTGCGGTCCGGCGTGGCCTGGACGAGGATCCCGGCGACCTTGCGCAGGTCGGCCCAACCGTCGAGGACAGCGGCGCCAGGCACGACGACCAGCACGTCGTTGGGCCACTTCAGCCACGCGGCCACCTCGTGGGCGCGCAACGCCCGGACCACACCGAGGCCGACGACAAGGGGGAGCCAGCCCAGACCGCCTGGTCCCTGTCCGTCACCTGAGGTCCGGACGACGAATGTGCCGGTGAGCGAGGTGCGGGGGGTGCTCACCCACGTGCGTCCAGCCCGGCCGTGACCGTCGGTCTGGTGGTCGGCCAGCAGCACAGAGCCGGTCGGCCAGGCGTCGTGGTCCTCGCGCAGACCAGCCAGGACGTCGTCGTTGGTCGAACCGGTGCGGTCGACGACCTCCAGGCGGGCCAGCGGCCCGGCGGGGGCCAGGAGCATGCGGCGCAGACGGTCAGGGCACAACGGCTCACGGTCCACGCGGTCATCTTTGCGCACAGGCTCCGGGTTGTACGGAACCCCACACACTGGACGGCTGAGCTGGTGACCAATACCACCTCCGGACCCGACATATGCCCCTAAGATCGATGGAGTGAGCACATCCCCCCGGTCGACGGCTGCCCGGCTCGACGAGCTGGCCGCGCGCACCGCGGACCAGCTCGCCGCAGAGCAGGCAGCCACAGCCAAACAGCACCCTCGAGGCAAGAAAACAGCCCGGGAAAGGATCCTGGCGCTGCTCGACCCGGGGTCGTTCACTGAGCTGGACGCGATGGTCCGGCACCGGTCGCACAACTTCGGTCTGGACAAACGTAGGGTGCCCGGCGACGGGGTGGTCACCGGGCACGGGACCGTCGACGGTCGCCCGGTGTGCGTGTACTCGCAGGATTTCACAGTTTTTGGCGGGTCCCTGGGCGAGGTGCACGGGCAGAAGATCACCAAGGTCATGGACCTGGCGCTGCGCACCGGCTCCCCCCTGGTCGGGATCAGCGACGGCGGTGGGGCCAGGATCCAAGAGGGTGTGGCGGGGCTGACCCAGTTCGCCGAGATCTTCCGCCGCAACACTGCTGCGTCAGGGGTGATCCCGCAGATCAGCCTGATCTTGGGGCCCAGCGCCGGTGGTGCGGTGTACTCCCCAGCACTGACCGACTTCATCGTCATGGCCGACGGCACCTCACATATGTTCATCACCGGGCCTGACGTCATCCGCGCGGTCACCGGCGAGGACGTCGGGTTCGAAGAGCTCGGTGGGGCGAGCACCCACTGCGTGCGTTCAGGGGTGGCGCACTACCTGGCGTCCGACGAGGACGACGCCATCGACTACGTGCGCACCTTGCTGGGGTACCTGCCGTCGAACAACCTGTCGGACCCGCCGTCGTACACCGAACCGGTCGACCTGGAGGTCACCGCGTCCGACATCGAGCTGGACACGCTCGTCCCCGACTCCGACGCCCAGCCGTACGACATGCGCACCGTCGTGGAGCACGTGCTCGACGCCGGGATGTTGTTCGAGGTGCAGACCCTGTTCGCGCCGAACGTGGTCGTCGGGTTCGGGCATGTCGAAGGGCAGGTCGTGGGAGTGGTGGCCAACCAGCCGCAGACCATGGCCGGCACGCTGGACATCGACGCGGCAGAAAAGGCAGCCCGGTTCGTGCGCACCTGCGACGCGTTCAACATCCCGGTGCTGACGTTCGTCGACGTCCCTGGGTTCCTGCCTGGAACCGACCAGGAGTGGAACGGGATCATCAGGCGCGGGGCCAAGCTCATCTACGCCTACGCCGAGGCCACGGTGCCGTTGGTCACGGTGATCACGCGCAAGGCGTACGGCGGGGCCTATATCGTCATGGGTTCCAAACAGCTCGGCGCCGACGTCAACCTGGCCTGGCCGACAGCCCAGATCGCAGTCATGGGCGCCTCGGGTGCGGTGAACATCCTTCACCGCGGCGCCCTGGCCAAAGCCGAGTCTGACGGTGGGGACGTCGAAGCCGAACGCGCCCGTCTGGTCGCCGAGTACGACGACGCGATCGTCAACCCCTGGGACGCAGCCGACCGCGGATACGTGGACGCGGTGATCCGCCCGTGCGACACACGCGTCGAGATCACCAAAGCCCTGCGCCTGCTGCGCACCAAACGTGCCACCCTGCCCCCCAAGAAGCACGGGAACATCCCCCTATGACCACGCAAACATCGGTTGAACCCCGCGTCCGCGTCCTCGGCGGCGATCCTACCGACGCCGAGCTCGCTGCTCTGATCACCAGCTTGATGACAGTGGCCGAACCACCTCGCTCCACCTGGTCACGCCCCATCTGGTCTGACCGCTCCCGCACCCTGCGCACCGACCTCCCCCACGGTCCCCACGCCTGGCGTCACAGCTTCGGCCCCTGAGACTTCACACGAGGCAAGACACAGGAACCGTCCCCATTGTCTTCCCATTGTCTTCCCCGTCCTCACACGAGGAGGCGGGCTCCGGGGACGGGGCCGGTGGCGGTGACGACCTGGCGGGCGACACCGGCGAGGGTGAGGCTGGCGGCGACGACCTGGGCGTGCGCACGGTTGCGGCCCAGGGCAGCCACGGTGGGGCCAGAACCGCACACGACGACTCCGAGGGCACCGGCGTCGCGGGCCGTCTGCACCGTGCGTCCCAGGTCGGGCAGCAGGTGCAGGGCAGCGGGTTGCAGGTCGTTGTGCAAAGCCTCGCCCAGGGCGTGGGGGTCACCGGTGCGCAGAGCCTGCATGAGCTCGATATCGGAGTCGGGGTCGCTCTCGGGGACCTCGTCGCCGCGCAGGTCGTCCAGGGCGGAAAACACCCGGGGGGTGGACAGGCCGTGCTCGGCGAAGGCCAGCGCCCAGTGGAACTCGCCGACGACCATGGCGGGCGTGAGCATGTCGCCACGGCCGGTGCCCACAGCGGTGTGACCCATGAGCGCGAACGGGACGTCGGCGCCGAGCTGGCGGCCCAGGTCGAGCAGGTCCTCGCGTGAGGCGCCGGTACCCCACAGCTCGTCGGTGGCGACCAGGGCGGCAGCGGCGTCGGCCGAACCGCCAGCCATCCCACCGGCCACAGGCACCCGCTTGTCGATATGCAGGTGCACCCCGTCGCTGATACCCGCACGGGAGGCCAGCAGCTGTGCGGCCCGCACGGCGAGGTTCGAACTGTCGGTGGGGACGATCTGGTCGCCGGTCCCGGTCATCGAGACGGTGATGTCGTCGGCGGCTGTGGCGACGACGTCCTCGTACACCGACACCGCCTGGAACACGGTGACCAGCGGGTGGTACCCGTCAGGGCCAGGCGCCGCGGCGCGCAGCGACAGGTTGACCTTGCCGGGGGCGCGCACACGCACCCAGTCGGTCGGCACAGACAGCGCAGAGGTCACGGGCGTCACTGTGCCAGGTCTGCGGGGTCTGGAGGAAACCGAGACCCTGGCCGTCACCCGGGTGAGAAAGACACCCGGCCCTGCGCCGTCGTGATCCCCCGCTGGTGGGACGATCGGCGACAACGTGCGCAGCAGGCGCTCGGCGGTCGGTCAGGGCTCGCACAGGTGCTCGGCGAGACGGGCGAAACCGGCGACACCGATCCGTTCCCCGCGGTCACCAGGGTCCAGTCCAGCGGCGACGAGGGCGCTCGCCGCAGCCTCACCAGACCCGGCCAGCGGTGCCAGCGCGGCACGCAAGGTCTTGCGGCGCTGGGCGAAGGCCGCGTCCACCACGGTGAAGACCTGCTCACGGGTCGCCGTGGTCACCGGTGGGTCCCGGCGTTCCACGGCGACCAGGGCCGAGTCGACGTTCGGGGCCGGCCAGAACACCGACCGTCCTACCGACGCCACCCGTCGGGCGTGGGCGTACCAGGCGACCTTGACGCTCGGCACCCCGTACACCCTGCTGCCCGGCGGTGCGACCAACCGGTCCGCGACCTCCGACTGGACCATGACCAAGGCGCGGCGCAACGAGTCGAACCGTGCCAGGAACGTCAGCAGCACCGGCACCGCCACGTTGTACGGCAGGTTCGCGACCAACGCCGTGGGGGCTGGGCCGTCGATGGCGGTCAGGTCCAGGGCGTCGGCGAGCAACACTGTCAGGCGCAGAACCCCAGCGTCGTCGTGGACGTGTCCCACGACGGGGCCGTCGGCGGTGGTGGCTGTCCACCCGGAGGTTTGTGCGACGACGGTTGTCGGCAGGGCGCGGGCCAGCACAGGGTCGATCTCCACCGCCACGACATGGGCCCCTGCGGCGAGCAGCCCCAGCGTCAACGACCCCAGGCCCGGCCCGACCTCGACCACCCGCTCGGCCGGTTCGACCTGCGCCTGCCGCACAGTTTTGCGGACCGTCCCAGGGTCGACGACGAAGTTCTGCCCCAACGACTTCGTCGGGCGCACCCCCAACGCTGCCGCAAGCTCACGCACCTTCACAGGTGTCAGCAGGGCCGGGTCGCTCGTCACGAGCCCACGGTACCGGGCCAGAGGTTGGCCAAGGTCCGTCAGGCACCAGGGTTGGAGCCTCAGGCCACGAAGAGGAAGGGGAGGAACATCAAGAACACGCTGAAGATGTAGAACACCAAGGCGAAGACGACCAGCGCGGTCTGGAAGCCTCCCAGGATCGTCCCGACGAGCGCGAGGTTGTAGCCCGTGCGGTCCGGGGTGTCCTTGGTGCGCCGCATGGCGATGATCGACAGCACCAGACCAGCCGGGGCAAAGGAGAACGCGAAGACCAGGCCGAGAATCGCCATCGTGTCGATCGGGGGCGACGGAGGGTAGTACACCATGGGTGGCGGGGGGTACGGACCGAGAGGGTACGGCGGCGGGTACGGCGGCGGAGGCCATGGGTACGGGTAGCCCGGCGGGCCTGCCTCAGGACCATCCGGATCCGACGGAAGCGGATCCATCACCTTGGTCGAGTCCAACACCTTGGTCGAGTCCAACACCTGTGTTTCCGGGTCGGGGACCTCGGCCGGCGACGGCTCGTGGTCGGTGCTCATGGCACTTCGTAGTCGACGACAGCGCGGTCAGCGCAGGCCGCAGTGATGAACGACGCGACCTCCACGTGCCGCGGGTGGGTCCGGTAGGCCGCCAGGTCGTCGGCCGAGTCGAAGTCGACGATGAGCAGCAGGTCATGGGTGTGGTTGAGGTGCTCGGGCGCGACAACCACCTCCAGGTGCCGCATCCCCGGGACCAGCCCGTCCAGCGCCGCCACCTTCTCGGCAGCCCGCGCCAGGTTCGCAGCCCGGTCAGCCCCTGCCGCCTGGTCGGCGAACGTCCACATCACCACGTGCCGGATCATCAGTGCCCTCCCTCAGGTACACCGACATCCTCGCACCGATCTGGGTCCATTCCGGCAGAACACCCACAAGAGCTACAGAACCCCCGCAGCCCCAGCCGGCTGGCCGGCCGACGACCTCGTTCGTCCTGGTCAAGGACGTTCACTGTGGTGAACGGTCCTGACCAGGACGAACGAGGTCGTGGCGCGGCTGGGACGCCGCCGCCATCCGCCGACGAGCCCCGACGCGCCAGGCGACGAGGTAGATGACGAAGGAGATGGTGGTGATGTAGGGGCTGATGGGGACGGTCGAGCCCAGGGCCAGGAGGATGCCGCCGACTGCTGCGACCTCGGCGAACACGACGGACAGGACCGGGACCCACACCGGGGACGCAGTGAGGCGGACCGCTGCGGCCGCGGGCGTGATGAGCAGCGACAGGACCAGCAGCGCGCCGACGATCTGCACAGCCATGGCCACAGCCACGCCGAGCAGGACCATGAACACCAAAGACAAAGCACGCACCGGCACACCACGGGCTGCGGCCACGTCAGGGTCGACGGACGCGAACGTCAACGGACGCCACACCAGGGCCAGACCGCCGACGACGACAACGGCCAGCACTGCCATCGTCGTGACGCGAGCGGGGTCCACGGCGACGATCTGGCCGGTGAGCAGGCCGAACTTGTTCGCCGAACGTCCTGAGTACAAGGCCAGGAACAGCACACCCAGGCCCAGGCCGAAAGGCATGAGCACCCCGATGACCGAG